>OLSB01001054.1_pt1 | contig 28973 bp, 22 predicted proteins | sample 1672071 | NCBI WGS metagenome assembly OLSB01 (sample SAMEA3136642, study PRJEB25190) | human gut metagenome | biome: human gut; feature: human-associated habitat; material: faeces | place: Austria | collected 2013 | reverse complement strand
TGACCGCTGCTGTTATAGGCATAGGTCGTTGTATAACCGCTTGCGTCGGTCACGGAGGCGGTGTGATTCTTGTCCGGCGTCGCCGTCGCCGAGCTTTTTATGGACAGCGCGTTTCCTTCCGCGTGCAGTTCCGAACCGATCACGTTGCCGTTTGCGTTATAGGTCGTTGTCGCGGTCAGACCGCCGACCTTCGCCGAGGTGACATCGTGGGCGGAGTTGTAGGTGTAGGTATACTTTGTGCCGCTCGCGGCGGTGTAGCTCGTCAGATCGATGCCGCTGTACGTCGCGCTTTCCGTGCCGGATTTCGGCTGGGTCGCCGCAACGGGGTTGCCGTTTTCGTCATAGCGGTAGGTCTGGGTCGGTTCCATCCGCAGAGAGATATTGTCAAAGTAGGCGGTGTTGATGTTATTATCATACGACGCGACAATGGTAATTTTGATGATTTTTTTATCCTTGTGCGCCTCGCTGAACATCAGAATTCCGCTCCGCTGCTGCCAATCGCCGGAATAAGCGTCAAAGGGGAGGTAGAATACTTCGCTTTTTTCCGTTGTGTTTCCATAGTACAAACGTGCAATGAGACCGAAGTAAGGCTCGGTTTCGTCGGACATTTCCGCAACACTGCCGGGCAGCGCATCGGCTTTGCCCCAACCGGAAAGCAGGAATGCCGAACCCGCCGGCGCATTGAACGTAAAGCTCTGACTGGCACGATGTGATCCGCTGCTGCTGTCAACCCGCAAGACCTGATTGCCAAACAAAACACCGCCGTTTCCGGCATTGCCCGAGAGCGACGCATTGCCCGCGTAATACCAGCCGCAAACCTCTTCGTTGGCTTTATAGGGCTTGATACTGTCGCTTTCTTCAAACGAACCGCAGTTCAAGAGGTTATACGACGAAGCGGTTTCGGATTCCTCGAACTGGAAGCAGTCGCCGTATGCCGTGGCGGAACCCAAGTCCTTTGAAAGCACCGCCGTGCGCACAACGATCTCTCGCGGCGGCGCATAGGTAAGGCTCACGCGCTGCCAGCCGTCGTCAATCGCTTGGGTTGTGGTTTGAATGTACGGCGAGTTCATAATATCACGAACCTCGGTGGCGGAAATGCTCTCTTGGAAAGCCAGAGAAACACCGCCGCCGCTTGCTGCAGTTCCGTTGATCTTGATGTACCCGGAGAAGGTGTAGGTTTTGCCGGGGTACAGGTGAAACAGTTGATACAACTCATCGCCGTTGATTCGGAAGGAACACACACCGCGATATGCCTCGTTTGTAACGGTTGCCGCAGCGGAGTTCCAATAGGCACCGCCGTATTCCGCGCCGCCGTTTCGCATCAATTTGACACCGGGTTGAGCGGTATAGGCGCTGGCTGCGAGAAGGTTATTCGCCTTGCGGTGCTGTGTATCCACGGTGTAGGACGCGGCACTGCTGCCGAGGACGCGTCGTTCGGTGCTGTCCGTCGTATAGGCACTGATGGTTCGCCCCTTACGGTTAAACACCTTGAAGGTCAGGTAATCGTCGGAGGTGTTGGCTGTTTGGTCCCTGCCGTAGTCGCGGTAGACCGCCAGCAGGTGCGAGCGCTTGTAGCCGTGCAGCTTCGTGCCATAGACACGATCGCTGCCCTCGTTAATGTATTCGTAGATATTATTGGTCTTGCCGTTATAGCTGTAGCTGAATTCAATGCCGTAGTTTGCTTCGGCGTCGTAGGCGCGAAGGAGCTTATTGCGGCGCCAGAAGCTATCATTGATTCCGAAATAGGTATACTGTGAGGTTCGCCCGCCGGGATACTCGATTCCTGTCAAATTGGTATAATTGGTGCCGACCGATTCACGCAGCAGGGTAATGCGTCGGGCATCTTTACTGTCGGAGCTGTCATAGTTACATTTCGGGATGATTGTCGAAAGGAAGTCGCCGTTGTAGCCAAGCAGCAGAATTTGCTCGGCAGAGCAGTCCTTGTTCTTCCGATAAACCGATGTAATTTTATGCGAACCGCTCGAGGAGGGTTTCCAATTGCCGGATGCGTAGGTTTTGCCGTCGTAGCAATAATACAGCGCATTGCCGTAAGCGTCCCGCACCTCGGTCAAGTAGCCGTAGGTGAAAATTTTCTTGTTGCCGTATTCATCGGACAGCGTATATTGTGCGCCGGAGCCGGTGATTTTCAGGCGGGTGTTTTCGCCCTCCTCAATGTAGCCGTTGTCGCTGCCGCTGTAAACATAATAGTGCTCCGTTCCGTCGCCGTCCGTATAGACCAGTGCGCCGGAGGGCAGGGACACGACCGTTTCCTGCAGGGACAGCTTCCAGCCGATGCCGACCTTCATGGTGTTGAAATCGGTGGTATGCACGTCCTTGTAATAGCCGGAAAAATAGCAGCCGTTCAGACCGGAGTTATACACCAGCGACGCGGAAAACGGCAGCGTGTCGCTCGGCTCGCTGACCAGCGGCACGACCAATGTGGTCTGCATGGCAAAGTCGCCGATGTATGCCGTGCCCGCATTGCCGATGGCGGCGGTTTGATAGGTGTAGTCGGATTCAATGCCGCGCACGTTGCGATACTCGATCATGATGCGCGGGCGATTCCCGTTCATTTTCGGACCATTGAAGCTCGCGCGCGAGGCAATGCTGCCTTCGTTTGCGGGAATCAGTGCAAATCCGAGGTTCGCCTGGTACAGCCGATAGTCCCCTTCTGTTGCGCTGTCGCTATTATACCAGCCTGTTGCAAGCGTCGTGATATCCCATTCGACGTAGTTCTCTTTTGTTGCGTCACTGACCGTTTGGCGGTCAACAAACTGTGCGTTATGTGTTGCAGAGTGGTTGTTATTGACATTAGCCCATGTCAAGTCACTCGCCCATTTTTTCCAAATTTCGGTAGAGGTAAGACCGTTGATCGCGTTTCCGTATTTATTTGCACCGGTCAACGCATGAAGACCAATGTCCATGGTGTCCCTGCCGGTGAAGGATGTTTGGTAAACGCCAAAGGTGACCTTGGTCAACTCGCAGCCTGCGGGCAGATACGGAAGTCGGTTGATGTGAAAATAGCTGCGGCTGTTTCCTGTATCATCGCCTTTACCGACGCAAAGCTCGCCGTTTGTCGGTGCGGAACTACCATCGTAAACCGTTGCGGCGCTGATATCATCGTCGCTTGCTGCCGTTTCGGTCACCGAGGGGTCAAGGAGGACGGGATAGGCGCGGCTTGCGTCGTTCATCCACTCTGCGTCGGCAGTGACGGAGAGAAGCCAGCCATCGTCGGATTCCTCCAGCTTGTAAGACGCAGCATACGAGATTTCGTCGTTGGCGTCGATTAGATAGGGCGCGGGAATGGTGTAGATTTCTTCGCCGTCCGCGTTGGTCAAGGAAATGCTACCGTCGTCCAAAAGCTCCGGTGTCAGCCCGGTGACTTGAAGGCGGAAGGAGTAGGTGTAGTCGTCCTGCCGTGCAGGGATGATGATGCTTTCCTTGACACTGTTGGCGTAGTTCTCATAGCGAAGCGTTGCACCGTCCAGCAGATTTTCGTATTCCAAAGCAGAATACAGCTTCTCCGGTTGCGCCTGTGCAAAGAAGGTGTCCGTAATTTCTTCCTCGGCGGGTGCGGCAACGGTCAAAACCTCGGCAGAAACAAGTGGTTCGTCCTTGGGGTCAACCGTGATTCCAGTGCCGACCGTTTCCGGCTGCTGGGTTTCGGGTGCAGTTGCGGCAACGGCAGACTCGTCGTTTTCCGAAATCTCCTGCTCTGTATCAGAAGTGCCTGCATCCGTAGCCTCAGCGTCGTTTTCATCTTCTGCATCCGGTGCAGTATCTGCGGCAACGCCAGTTCCGCCCATGACCTCGACAGGAGGCTCCGGTTCGACCGGGCGTTCTGCGTCCGGGGTCAGTACAGGCGAGATCGTCAGGGCATACGCACCCTTTGAAACAGACAGAAGTGCCTCGCTGTCCGCCTCCGCCGCAAAGAGCCGCACACTGTCGCCGTTCTCTACGCGATAGCCCGCTGCCTCACCGCTGCGGCTGATCGTATGTAACGTATTGTCATACTCCTGCCAGTTCCCCTCGTCATCCAGATAATGCACAGGAGTATCGTAGACGACCGCCCGATAGCTGCCGTCCTTCATGCGGAAATGTTTGACGTTTCCTTCCCGTAAGGAAGTATCTTCAAATAAAATTTCTTCACAAACCGGTTCCTCCGGAACAAGGCTCGCCTCATCCGTCAGCATCAGTTCGTCAAGGCTCATGGTGTCGTTATCATCTTCGGTTGCAAAAACCGCCGCGGGGAGGAGCTGGAGCATGATCGCCAATGCAAGGAATAGCGACAGCAATCGTGTCTTCATCATTTGCCCTCTCTTTCTCTTTTGGTATACAGCCTGTGGGTGACAGCACTTCATAATGAACGTTTCTTTCCGATTTTACCTTCCTCCCGAGGGCCGTAATACGAAAACACCCCCTATAATAAAAGACAGAGAAACAGACAATTTGCAACACTTCGTTTGATGCAATTTGAAAATTCGGCACATTTTACAGTTTCTTCTGTAATATCTATGTACGAACAGGCTCAAATTTGGACATAAAGGAGAAATAATTGCAAAAAACAGGCTTTCCTCATATCGAGGAGAGCCTGTGGAGCATCCGAAGCAGAAAAACCACCGTCAAAACCGGCGGTGGCTTTCATCATCATTCAGTTGCTCAAATACAAATCGTCATACACCCGCTGTGCTTCCCTGCCGAATCGTTGTAGTTATCGTAGTGCGGCGGGGCAAAGCCCTTTTCATCGATAAGGTCATACAGCAGGCGCAGCGCCCTCCTGATGGAATCCGTTTCCAACGCCTCCGGAAGATTCTTTTCCAAAAATCTTCTGGATTCGTCCTCCATTTTCAGCATTACCCTCTCGCCCCGTTAATTGCAGCAGAAAATCTCGTCGTATACATGATTGGTAACACACGTTTTCTCGGTCGGGTTATGGTCCTTGGTCAAGCTGTCAAGCGCCAAGGCAATTAAGAGCTGTTTAATTATCGTTCGTAATTAAATTTTATCCCGCGTATTTCTTAATATTTTTGACAGGGCGCAAATTTTTTATTATGATAACCCCACGAAAAGAAGAAGCACTAAACCAGAGGCAAGGTGTAAAACAGGAGGGCGCGGAATGGAATTCGGAGAAATCCTGGTGCAGCTGCGGGAGCGGACGGGGATCAATCAGAAGAAGCTCGCGGCGGCGCTGGGCATTACGCCGTCGGTCGTGTCGCAGTATGAGAAGGGCAAAGCCATGCCCGGCTACGACGTGATGCGGAAGATCGCCGACCATTTTCACGTCTCCGTGGACTATCTGCTCGGGCGCGAGAAGGAAGCGTTGGAAACCGATCGGTGGCTGAACGCCGATTACGACGGCAAGCGCACCAACCGTCAGCTCCTGACGCAATGCACGGCGCTTTCCGCCCAACAGCGGCGGCTGCTCTGCGGCTTTTTGGAGCTGCTAAAGCAGGAGAGGACAACGCATGATACCGGTCATTATCCTCGCGATTGAGGACGAGGACAGCCGAGCCTTTATGGTGCGGCTGTATGAGGATAACATCGCGCGGATCCTTTATGAGGCGCGGAAACGATTTCCTCGGTCGGAGGACGCGGAGGACGCAGCATATGAGACGGTAGCACGGCTGGTGAATAAGGTTGATCTGCTGAGAGAGCTGAAGGAGCCGCAGCGGCAGGCGTACATTCTTACGACGATTCGCCACATTTCCATCAACAGGCATATGCGCCACAGCGATTGGAGAGAGGTCAGCCTCAATGTGCTGGAGGATTTTATTTCCGAGCCGGAAGGCGAGACCTCGGACGAAAGCCTTCTCCGCGAACAGCGCAATGCCCGACTGCGCGAGATTTTGAAAACGCTGGACCCGGAGGACCGTATCGTTTTGGAGCAGCGCTATCTCCTGCAATACTCTATCGATGAGATCGCCAAGGATGCCGGTATCCTGCCCAACAGCGCAAGAATGCGCCTCACCCGCGCCAAGCGCCGCCTTGCCGATGCCATGCTGACGCAGGGCTTCCGCATTGAGGACTGGACATAAGCAACAGTCAATACCATAACTAAATCCACGCAGAATGTTCGAAATCTCGACATTCCGCGTGGATTTTCTCTGTTCTGCTTGAGCGTTATCATCACCGTCGGGGGGGGGCAGGCTCACCGTCTGCCCCTCGGCAATTATTGCCGTCCTTCAAAAAGTGTCCGACGGCGGGGACAAGGCTCTTATTCACCGTCGGGCTTCGGCTTGCGGCGCTTTTGGTAGTAGCGGCGGCGCTGGTTGCGCTTACCCTCGCCGGACTTTCCTTCTGCGGACTTGCCTTCCGCAGGCTTGCCCCCGGCGGGCGCGGCATCGGGCTGCTTTGCCGTCGGTTCCGTCCGCTTCGGCTCACGCGGCTTCTGTGGCTTCGGCTCGCGGGGCTTTTGCTCCTTCGGCTGCTGCTCGGCGGGCTGCGGAGCACGGTCGGTCGGCTTCTTGCCCTTACCGCCGCGGCGGCGGCGACGCTTTCCTGCTCCGCCGCCCTCACCGACAGGCTCCTCTGCGGGCGGAGCGGGCGGCATCTCGCCCCGGATCAGGACCGGCTCCAAATAGGTAGTGAACGACGGCTGCTCGGCGGGCTTGCGCTTATTGGGGTTGCCCGAAATAGGCGCGAGGTCATCGGGAATCGGCTCGTCGTTTTTCTTCGCCTTGCCGTTGCGCAGGACGCAAATGTCGCAGTTTTTGTGGCAGACAACGGTATCCGGCTGCTTTTCCAGCCGCACATGAACGCTCTGCCGCAGCAGGTTGACGTCCGTGACCGTGCCGCGGCCGTCGGGCGTATCGACGAAGGATTCCGCCTTCGGGCTGGTGCGCAGCAGGTCCTCGTATGCCTCCTGCTCGTAGTTCAGGCAGCACATCAGCCGTCCGCAGGTACCCGAGATTTTGGTGGGGTTGAGGCTGAGATTCTGCGTCTTTGCCATTTTGATCGAGACGGGCTGGAAGTCGTCCAAAAATTCACGGCAGCAGAACGGGCGACCGCAGATGCCCAAGCCGCCGACCATCTTTGCCTTGTCGCGCACGCCGATCTGCCGCAGCTCGATCCGTGTGCGGAGAACGGAGGCAAGGCTCTTGACCAGCTCGCGGAAATCCACGCGCCCGTCGGCGGTAAAGAAGAAGAGGATCTTGCTGCCGTCAAAGGCGTATTCCGTCGAAACGAGCTGCATATCCAGTCCGCAGTCGGCGATCTTCTTCAGGCAGACCTCGTAGGCGTGCTTTTCCTTCTGACGGTTTTCGGCGTTGATCTTTTTATCCTGCTCGGTCGCCAGCCGCAGCACGGGACGCAGCGGGGCGACGACCTCCTGCGCCGAAACGGTGTGGTTGCCGCGCGTACAGCGTCCGAACTCTGGACCGCGCGTGGTTTCGATGATGACCTCGCCGCCGGTATGGACCTCTAACTTGCCGGGGTCGAAGAAGTAGACCTTTGCCGCATCGCGGAACTGAATGTCGCAGACGACGAAGGTGGTTTGTTCGTTTTCCATGTTGACTCCTTTTATGGGAAATAGGGCTTTGCCCTAAATGTTACATATTATCATTCGCGCTGAGGCGGACGGAGAGGAAGCCGCAGATATGCGCCGCGCCGACGTTGGCATCGAGCAGGGTCATGGCGCGGTCCAGCGTTTCCGCTGCAGCGAGGAGCGCGGCGGTGGTGCGTCTTGCGGCAAGCTGCCGGCACTCCGGACGCGGCGCGGGCAGAGCGCGGGCGGTCAGCGCGGCGGCAAGCAACGCCTTCCACTGCTGCAAAACGGCGCGCAGCTCCTCGCGCTTGAGCTTTTCCATCGGCGTCAGCACCTTCAGAAGCTCCAGCGCATCGGCAGCGCAAAATGCCTCGACAAAGGCGGCGGACTGCGGCAAAAGCGCGGCGTTTTCCTTCAAAAGTGCCTCCGCCTGCCCCAAGTATCCGCCGGAGCGGAGGATCGCGGAACGGATCGTTTCGCCGTCTGCCGCGGGGAAGCGGTGATGCAGCTGTGCAGTCAGCAGCGGCTCCGGAAGCGGCGCCAGCACCAGCTCCGCACAGCGGCTGCGGATCGTCGGCAGAAGCTGCTCCGCGTGCTCACACAGCAGGAGAAACGCGCCGTAGGGAGGCGGCTCCTCGATGCACTTGAGCAGGGCGTTCTGCCCCTGCGGATTGAGCGCCTGTGCGCGAGGAAAAATGTAGATTTTTCGCTGTCCCTCGTTCGGTCGGACATACAGGTCGGCGCACGCCTCACGCACGCGCTTGACGGGAATGCTCACCTTGTCCGGCTCGTCCACGGTAATGACGTCGGGATGCGTTCCGGCGAGGATTTTATGGCATTGCGGGCAGCGACCGCACGGCTTCTGCGCACCGGTGCACTGCATCATTGCGGCAAGGCGCTGCGCCAAAAGGTGCTTTCCCGCGCCGCTCGGACCGCACAGCAGATAGCAGTGGGAGATCTGTCCTTTTGCCAGAGCGTTCGACAGACGCTGCTTGATCGTCTCGTTGCCGAGGAACGTTTCAAAGTCCATCCTTGCCCTCCTATACCGTCATCCGTACATTATACAATAGAATTCATTTTATTTCCACAAGAATTTATCGGAAATCGCAAAAATCAGCCGAAATCAAAGGGCAAATATGCCGCTTTCGGCATGGGAGCCTCGCCGAGCCGACGCAGCATCCCGCTCGGAAGTACCTCTCCGACGGCGCGGACAGCGGCTTTTTTACACCCGAAGCGGGCAGCCAGCGCCGCAGCGATCTCGGGTGCGTCGGGCAGCAGCTCGCGAACGGTCAGCGTGTCGCCCTCCGTCTGCACGTCGGCGCAGTAAATGCCGTCGGCAGTCTCAATGCGATACAGGCGCTGTCCCTCCAACGCCAAAAGCGCCTCGGGATAGGACATAAACGCCCCGTAGAGCTGCATTTCCCGCAGATTGCGGTAGCCCTCGGGCGTGACCGCAGTGAGCCTGAGCGGGGCAGCCTGTGCGCAAACGGCGTAGGGTCGGCAGAAGAAAGCGGTTTGAAAGCCCTGCTCGGCGTAAAAGCGGTACAGTGTCTCCGAAGCCGGAGCAAGCGCCGCGAAAGCAAAGCCCGCCTCCGTCAAATCCCGCAGCGCAAATTGCAGCAGTCGGTGGGCAAGCCCCTTGCCGCGCTCGGACGGCGCGGTGCAGACGGCGTAGAGATAGGCGCAGGGATTTGCCTCCCCGTCCTCGCCGACCAGCTCCGTCGGCAGAGCGCAGACCATGGACACCGCGCGGCTTCCCGAAAATTCGGCATACACGCGGATGACATCGAATAATTGCGCCCAAAACGCGTCGATCTCGTCCCTGCCGTCGCCGAAGCACTCCGCCCAAAGCGCCGTCAACGCGGGAAGCAGGGCTCGGTCGGTCACGCGGGTCATTTCTTTTCCTCCGCGACGAATTTTTCCAACAGAACGTCGGGGAAATAGCTCTCCTTGGCGCGGCGCAGACCCTCGATGCCCATATCGTCCTCGCGGTTGAGCCAGCGCAGCTCGGGATACCTCGCATGCAGCAGGCGGGCAAACTCGCGGTTGACCATCGGATAGGCACCGTTGACCTCCGCCAGTGCTTTTTCAAAGTGGACGTCGAAGGTATCGGGGCGGATGTGGCTGCCCATGGAGAAGGCGACCATGCCGTCCGCCGTCTCCAGCAAAATGCCCTCCAAATGCAGCGCCTCAAAGTTGTCAAAGGCGCGGGCAATGGCAATGCGCTCACCGGAATAATCCTCCTCCGCGCCGCCCTCCGTGTGCGCGTCGTACCAGCGCTCGGTGAAATCGCGGCAGCGCGGCAGCAGCTCCGTCGTCAGCGGTATAACGCGGTAATCCGGATACGCCGCCTCGAAGCGGTTGCAGTGGTTCCGCTTAGCTTGCAGCTTTTTGCCCGTGAGGTCCGCCAGCCGCTCGATCCGATAAACATAGTCGGCGCTGTCGCGGACGGCAGTATAAGAAAAGCGGTTCGGATACGTCTCCTCCAGTGCCTGTACCTCCTCGGCGGTCAGACCGAACAGGCGGAAGGTCAGCCCCCGCTCCTTTGCATCGTCGAGCAGGTACGGGATCAGCTCCGGCGTAGTGAACGGGTACTGATAAGTGTACCAGTCCCCGAAGCGGCAGAAAAACAGCGGCACATCGTCCACAAAGGCGATCTGCTGCCGCCCCCACAGGAACATACCGGTGAAGGAATACTCACAGCCGTGCCCCTTCGCGCCGGAATACAGCGCGGACAGCACGGGTCGGTCGGTGATCTGAAGTTCTCTGAAATTTAGCATAACTACCTCATTTTCGTTTCGGTCATGCGCAGGAATCCGCAGCATAGCTCTTTTAATATTATTCTACCATGAAAGTCAATAGGGTCAACCGTGGATTTTCCTGTTTTTCATTGCTTTTTTTGCAAAAATGCGTTATTCTGTACGAAAGAGGTGACGCAATGTGAAGAGAATACTGGTCGCCATGTCGGGCGGCGTGGACAGCGCGGCGGCTTGTCTGCTTCTGCGGCAGCAGGGCTATGAGGTCGGCGGCGCAACGATGCTCCTGCGCGACAGCGGCGAGAGCGAGGCGGAGGACGCACGGCGGGCGGCAGAACAGATGGGAATTCCGTTTTACCTGTTCGATTGGAAGGAGGAATTCCGAAAGCGGGTCATCGCGCCGTTTACGGAGGTCTACCGCTCGGGCGCGACGCCGAATCCCTGCGTGATCTGCAACGGCGCAATGAAATTCGGGCTGTTTCTCGACCGTGCGCTGGAGCTGGGCTACGACGGGATCGCCACAGGTCATTATGCCCGCATCGCAAGGCAGAACGGGCGCTATGTGCTGCAAAAGGCGGTCGATCGGGCAAAGGATCAGACCTATATGCTCTGCAAGCTGACGCAATTTCAGCTTGCGCATACGCTTTTCCCGCTCGGCGAGGCGGAAAACAAGGACGCCGTGCGGGCGCTGGCTGTGCAGGCAGGCTTGACGCTTGCCAAGAAGCATGACAGTCAGGACATCTGCTTTGTACCGGACGGCGACTACATGGCGTATCTGACCGCACACGGACTTGTGCCGCAGAAGGGCAATTTCGTCACGCCGGACGGAAAAGTCTTGGGCGAGCACCGCGGCTTGGAGGCGTATACCGTCGGTCAGCGGCGCGGGCTGGGTATGGCGTTCGGCGAGCGGGCGTATGTGCTGGGCAAGCGCGGAACGGACGTGATCGTCGGGGACGGCGGGCTGCTCTTTTCACGGCGGGTCGCGGTCGGAGAGACGAACTGGTTCCCCTTTGCCGCGCCGACCGAGCCGCTGCGTGTGCAGGCAAAGCTCCGCTACACGCCCAAAACCGCAGACGCGTGGCTTTTCCCCTCGGAGGAGGGCTGTATTTTGGAATTTGACGCGCCGCAGCGTGCCGTAACGGCAGGACAGGCGGCGGTATGCTACGACGGCGATACGGTCGTCGGCGGCGGTATCATTACGGGCACCCTGCCCGAAGCAACGGAGGAATAAAAATGAATTGTAAGAAATGCGGATGCCCGATGGGTAAGAAGAATTATTGCGCGTACTGCCAACCGCAGAGGGCGCAGACGGAGAAGAAAAAGAGCCGCCTTTGGCTTTGGCTCGTGATTGCCGCGGTCTGCGTTGCCGCTGTCGTCACGGCGGTCATACTGCTGACGGGCGGAAAAACGGACGACCCGAGCACCCCCGCCGTTTCTGCGGGCAAGCACCATGTTGAGATCGAGGTACGGGACTACGGCACGATCACCGTCGAGCTGGACGCGGACGCCGCGCCGATCACGGCGGAAAACTTTCTGAAGCTTGCAAATGAGGGCTTCTATGACGGGCTGACCTTCCACCGCATTATGGCGGGCTTCATGATGCAGGGCGGCGACCCCACCGGCACCGGCATGGGCGGCTCCGAGGAGACGATCAAGGGCGAATTCTCGGCAAACGGTGTGGAAAATCCCCTCTCCCATACGCGCGGGGCGATCTCCATGGCGCGGTCGCAAGCGTATGACAGCGCCTCGTCGCAGTTCTTTATCTGCCACGCCGATTCGACCTTCCTCGACGGAAATTACGCCTGCTTCGGCTATGTGACGGACGGGATGGACATCGTGGACGCGGTCTGCGAGGACGCCGAGCCGACGGATGACAACGGCACAATCCCCGCCGACGCGCAGCCGGTCATCACCGCAATTCGGGTGCTGGACTGATGGGAAAGGCGCTGGTATTGGCGGAAAAGCCCTCCGTCGGGCGGGAGCTTGCCCGTGTTTTAGGCTGCAAGCGCGGCGGCGAGGGCTATTTGGAGGGCGACCGCTACGTCGTCACCTGGGCGCTGGGGCATTTGGTCACGCTGGCTGACCCCGACGCATATGAGAAAAAGTGGGAAAAATGGGACATGGCGGACCTGCCCATGCTCCCGCAGAATATGAAGCTGGTCGTGATTCCTCAGACGGGGCGGCAATTCCGCGTCGTACAGGGGCTGATGAAGCGCGGGGACATCTCCGAGCTGATTATTGCCACCGACGCGGGACGTGAGGGTGAGCTGGTCGCCCGCTGGATCATGCTCAAGGCAGGCTGGCGGAAGCCGACCAAGCGTCTTTGGATCTCGTCGCAGACCGATCGGGCGATCAAGGAGGGCTTTGCGCATCTGCGTCCGGCAGCGGACTACGACAACCTCTTCCGCTCGGCGCAGGCAAGGAGCGAGGCGGACTGGCTTGTCGGCTTGAATGTCACCCGTGCGCTGACCTGCCGCCACAATGCGCAGCTCTCTGCGGGACGCGTTCAGACGCCCACGCTTGCGCTGATCGTGCAGCGCGAAAAGGAGATCCGCAGCTTCGTGCCGAAGGAATTTTGGGGCGTTCGCCTCAAGGCGGGCGGCTTCAGCGCCGTCTGGCGCGACAGGAACAACAATTCCCGCACCTTTGACCGCGCGGCGGCGGAAAAGATCGCCGCTGCCTGCCAAAGCGGGGAAGCCGTGGTGACGCAGGTGCGGAAAATGCGCCGCATGACCCCGCCGCCCGCCGCCTATGATCTGACGGAGCTGCAGCGCGACGCGAACAAAAAGTACGCCTATTCCGCAAAGGAAACGCTCAATTTGATGCAGTCGCTCTACGAGCAGCACAAGCTTCTGACCTATCCCCGCACGGATTCGCGCTATATCTCCGACGATGTGGTCCCGACCCTGCCGGAGCGTCTGCGGGCGGTGATGGTCGATAGCTACAAGCCGCTCGCGCAGCAGATCATGCGCGACCGCCCGCTCAAGACGAAGTACCTTGTCAACAACGCCAAGGTCACGGACCACCATGCCATCATCCCGACAGAGGAAAGCCCCGACCTGTGGCAGCTCTCCGGACCGGAGCGGAACGTTTACGATCTGGTCGTGCGGCGGTTTTTGGCGGTGCTGCTGCCGCCGTGCGAATACGAGGAGGTCGATCTGACGCTCAGCGCGGGCGGGCAGACCTTCACGGCAAGCGGACGCATCGTCAAAACGCAGGGCTGGCGTGCAGCCTACGACCGCAGCTTCTCTCTCGACGACGAGGAGGAGGAGGCGGACCGTCAGACCCTCCCCGACGTGACACAGGGGCAGCGGCTGAAGCTCGGCGGCGCACAGGTGACGAGCGGAAAAACACCGCCCCCGCCGCGCTATACCGAGGCAACGCTCCTGACCGCGATGGAGCACCCGCAAACGCAGGTCGAGGACAAGGAGCTTCGGCGAATTTTAGAGGAGACGAGCGGGCTGGGTACGCCGGCGACCCGTGCGGACATCATCGAAAAGCTCTTTTCCGCGTTCTATATCGAGCGGCGCGGCAAGGAGCTGGTACCGACCTCAAAGGGGCAGCAGCTTGTGGAGCTGGCGCCGGAGGAGCTGCGTTCGGCGGCGCTCACGGCGCGCTGGGAGGATCGGCTTGCCCGCATTGCAAAGGGAACGGAGCGCGACACGAAATTTGTTGAGGAAATGCGCGCCTATGCCGCGAAGCTCGTCGCACAGGTCAAGGCGAGCGACGCAAAATACACCCACGACAATCAGACGCGCAAGGTCTGCCCCGATTGCGGAAAATTCCTCCTGCTCGTCAAAGGCAAGCGCGGCGAAATGCTGGTCTGCCCCGACCGCGAATGCGGCTACCGCAAGAGCGTGACGCAGACGACCAACGCCCGCTGCCCGAACTGCTTTAAGAAAATGGAGCTGCGCGGCGAGGGCGACAATCAGATGTTCGCCTGTGTCTGCGGCTATCGCGAAAAGCTCTCGGCGTTCAAGCAGCGGCGGGAGCAGGCGGGCGCGGGCAAGCGCGACGTCGCAAAATTCATGCAGCAGCAGGCGCCCGAAAAGTCCGTAAATACCGGCATGGCGGACGCTCTTGCAAAATGGCTGGAAAATCAGAAAAAATGACAAAGCAGGGACCTCGGCGGTGAAGCGCCGAGGTCCCTGCTTTATTATCCGCGGCGGAAGGACATTTTGACGTAGCGCTCCGCTGCGGTCAGAAGCTCGTCCGTCTGCGCACCGAGCGCGGCGGAGAGATAGCCGTATTCGTCGTCGATCGCCTGCCCGTGCGGGACGCGGAACGCGCCGGCATCGCTGCCCAGCCCGATACGCCCGCCGTTCTGCGCAACAAAGGCGACCTTTTCCTGCTGCTGCTTCAAAAGCGTCCGCAGCACCGCGTCGGGGTAGCGTCCCGCGCCGATCGGATTACCGATCGTCGAGAGCGTCGGCACCCAAAGCGTCCGCGTTGCCGCCATGCGCAGAAGAGTCGTTTCGCTCAAAAATGCCCCGTGCTCCACGGATTCGACCCCCGCGTCCAGCGCCGCCGTCACCGCCTCGTCGCCGTTGGCGTGGACCATCACGGCGTAGCCTCGGTCATGCGCCTCGTCGATGAGAGCAAAAATTTCCTCCGCATCGAGCGACGGCTCGGTCAGCGTATTCGGGCGGGAAAAGTCGATCAATCCGGAGATCATCAGCTTGACAAAATCCGCCCGTCCGCGCCGCAGCTCGTCCAAAAGCCGCCGATAGCCGTCAAAATCGGAATACGCCCTGCCGATGAACGCGCCGTAATGCCCCTGCTTGTGGATCGGGAAGATCGGCGTGCGGTAGTCGATGCCGTATTCGCGGGCGAGCGTTCGGGCGCGATAGCTGACGTCCTTTGCGTCCCCGCCGTCGCGCAGGAAGGTCACGCCGCGGTCCCGATAGTCCGCAAGGCGCTGCCGGATGAGCGCGTCGTCCGGCTTTCTTCGGTGCGCGTCGATGGCGTCGCGGTAGTACACGCCGTCGAGGATCATATGGATGTGCAGATCTCCCAGCATAGTGTTTCCCCCGAGGTTACAGGTGGAGCACCCGCTCCTTGATCTCCTGCGTTCTGCCCTGATTCCAAAACTGCGTGCCGATATAGCCGCAGGTACGGCGGGCGACGTTCAGCTTGCTCTGATCGGTGTTGCCGCAGTTGGGGCAGGTCCAAACGAGCTTGCCGTCGGCATCCTCCACGACGTCGATCTCGCCGTCGTAGCCGCAGACCTGGCAGTAGTCGCTCTTGGTGTTCAGCTCGGCGTACATGATGTGGTCATAGATATAGCGCATGATCTCCAGCACGGCGTCGATGTTGTTCTGCATATCCGGCACCTCGACGTAGCTGATTGCGCCGCCGGGAGAGAGCGCCTGGAACTGTGCCTCGAAGCCGAGCTTGGCAAAGGCGTTGATGTGCTCGGTAACGTGGATATGATAGGAATTGGTGATATAGGACTTGTCCGTGACGCCCGGGATAATGCCGAAGCGCTTTTGCAGACATTTCGCGAACTTATAGGTTGTGGACTCCAGCGGCGTACCGTAGAGGCTGAAATCCATGTTGTTTTCCTTCTTCCACTTGGCGCAGGCGGCGTTCATGTAACGCATCACGTCCAGCGCGAAGGGCGTCGCCGCGGGGTCGGTGTGGGACTTGCCGGTCATGTACTTGACGCACTCGTACAGTCCCGCGTAGCCGAGAGAGATGGTGGAATAGCCGCCGTAGAGCAGCTTGTCGATCGGCTCGCCCTTTTCCAGCCGCGCCAGCGCGCCGTACTGCCAGAGGATCGGCGCGGCGTCGGACAGCGTGCCCTTGAGACGGTTATGGCGGCACATCAGCGCCCGATAGCAGAGATCGAGCCGCTCGTCGAAGATGCGCCAAAACTTTTCCATATCCCGACCGGACGACAGCGCAACATCGACCAAGTTGATCGTCACGACGCCCTGATTGAAGCGGCCGTAATACTTCGGCTTGCCGTTTTCGTCCACATAAGGCGTCAGGAAGCTGCGGCAGCCCATGCAGGTGTAGCAGTGTCCCTCGCCGTTTTTGTCCACCTTCAGCTCAAGCATCTTCTTTTCGGAGATGTAGTCGGGCACCATGCGGCGGGCGGTACACTCGGCGGCAAGGCGGGTCAGGTAGAAATACGGCGAATCCTCGTGGATATTCTCCTCCTCAAGGACGTAGATGAGCTTCGGGAAGGCGGGCGTGATCCAAACGCCCTTCTCGTTCTTGACGCCCTGATAGCGCTGGCGGAGCGTCTCCTCGATGATGATGGCAAGGTCCTTCTTCTCCTGCTCGTTACGCGCCTCGCCGAGGTACATGAACACGGTGATAAACGGCGCCTGTCCGTTCGTGGTCATGAGCGTGACGACCTGATACTGGATGGTCTGCACACCGCGCTGAATCTCCTCGCGCAGTCGCTGCTCGACGATGGCGGAGATCTTTTCCTCGTCCGCCTCGACACCCAGCGCCGCGACCTCCGCCTCCACGGTCTTGCGGATCTTGCGGCGGCTGACGTCAACAAACGGCGCCAAATGCGTCAGGCTGATAGACTGTCCGCCGTACTGGTTGGAGGCGACCTGCGCGATGATCTGCGTAGCAATGTTGCAGGCGGTGGAGAAGGAATGGGGCTTCTCGATCAGCGTACCGGAGATGACGGTACCGTTTTGCAGCATATCCTCCAAATTGACCAGATCGCAGTTGTGCATATGCTGGGCATAATAGTCCGCGTCATGGAAGTGGATGATGCCCGCCTCGTGCGCCTCGACGATCTCCTTCGGCAGAAGGATACGGCGCGTGATGTCCTTCGACACCTCGCCAGCCATGTAGTCGCGCTGCACGGCGTTGATGGTGGGGTTCTTGTTTGCGTTCTCCTGCTTGACCTCCTCGTTGTTGCACTCGATGAGGCTGAGGATGCGGTCGTCGGTGGTGTTCGACTGGCGGACCAGTGTGCGCGTGTAACGATAAGTGATATAGCGCTTGGCGACCTCAAATGCGCCGTGCGCCATGATCTGATCCTCCACGAGGTCCTGAATCTCCTCGACCGACAGGCTGCGGTTCATCTCCTCGCAGCGGATGGCGACGCTCTCGGCAATGCGGTTGATCTGAAGCGGCGTCATGCGGGCGTACTCCTCCACGACGTCGTTGGCTTTTTGGATGGCAAGGCGAATTTTTTCGATGTCGAAAACCGCCTCTGCACCGTTGCGCTTGATAATTTTCATGTTTTTTCCTCCGATATTCAGTCGTAAACGGGCGGGAAAATTCACCTCCCGATTGGTTCAGCTCCCTTATTATACTATATATTGTGGTAAATGCAAGCCCCAAACCACAAAATCTGCAATTTTTTTGTTTTTCGAGGAAAATGAAGATTTTCGCGGCGGGGACTTTCTTTTCCGCGCAAAATAGACTATAATATTCAAGAAACAAGCGAAAAAAACGGAACGCAGCCCGCTCGGTCGCGTCCGATACTATATGATCTTCGATTTTGATGAAGCTTTTCATCGGTATGATATGAGGAAACGAATGAAACGAATCGCAAGCATACAGGATTTTTCCTGCCTCGGCAAATGCTCGCAGACCGTCGCGCTGCCCGTCCTGTCGGCAATGGGGCTGGAATGTGCGGCGCTGCCCACGGCGCTGCTGTCGGCGCACACCGCCTTTGACGGCTTTGTCAGCTACGACCTCACGCCGCAGCTTTCGCAGCTTACGGCGCATTGGCGGCAGCTCGAGCTGCAATTTGACGCGATCTATACAGGCTATCTCGGCGCGGCGGAGCAGATCGAGGCAATGCTGCGCTTTTTCGACGTTTTTCCCGCGCCGCTGCATTTCGTCGATCCGGTCATGGGCGATCACGGGCGGCTCTACGCGGGCTTTGACGACGGTTTTCCGAAGCAGCTTCGCCGCCTTTGCAGCCGTGCGGACGTGCTGACGCCCAACGTGACCGAGGCGTGCCTCCTGACGGAGACGGAATATCGCGCCCTCCATTCGCAGGACTATCTGCGCACGCTGCTAAAGGAGCTGCTGGCGCTCGGCGCAAAGAACGCCGTCGTTACCGGCATCCGCCTCGACGAGCGGACGACAGGCGTTGCCGCGATGCAGCAGGACGGGGCGCTTTGGCTGCATACAACGGAGTATCTGCCGTCGGTGTTCCACGGCGCGGGGGATCTCTTTGCCGCAGTCGCCGTCGGTGCGCTGACGCTCGGGCAGTCCCTGACGGAGGCGCTGACGCTGGCGGCGGAGCACACGGCGCTGACCCTCCGCGTGACCCTTGCAGACCCCGACCGCCGCTGGTACGGCGTGAATTTTGAATCGACGCTTCCCGAACTCATGCGACGGCTTTCCCGCCCGACGCAAACGGAGGATGAAATATGAAACGTAGTCTGAATCACCGCTCCTCGGAGAAAAAGCAGCTTTGGCTGTCCTTCCTGCTGCCCTTTGCGATTGCCTGTATCGCCTTTGCCGTGGCGGGACTGTACCCCGTCGGCGACAAGCAGATCATGGCAAGCGACGGCTGGCACCAATATTACCCCTTCCTCGTCTCCTTCCGCGAAAAGCTGCGCAGCGGCGGCTCGCTGCAATACACCTGGGACGTCGGCATGGGTAACACCTATCTTTCCCTGTTTGCCTATTACCTCTCCTCGCCGCTGTACCTCCTGTCGGCATTGGTGCCGCTGAAATTCCTGCGGGAGTTCTACGCGCTGGCAACTGTTCTGAAGCTCTCGCTTGCCGGACTGTTCTTCACGCACTTCCTGCGTATCGCCTTCCGTAAGATCGACTGGACCGCGCCGTTTTTCGCGCTGACCTATGCGCTGTGCGCCTGGGCGTGCGGCTACTATTGGAATATCATTTGGCTTGACACCTTCGCGCTGCTGCCGCTGCTGATCGCGGGCATGGTCAGCCTCCTGCGCGACGGAAAATTCCGCCTGTATACGATCTCGCTGGCACTGAGCCTGTGGTGCAGCTATTATATTGCGTATTTTTGCTGCATTTTTGTTCTCCTGTGCTTCATCGGCTACTGCATCATCCGCCCGAACGGGTTCGGCGGCTTCGTGCGGCGGCTCGTGCGTATCGGCATCTGTACGCTCGTCGGCATTGCGATTGCCGCGGTGCTGCTCGTGCCGACGCTGCTTGCCATGCAGGGGACGTATTCCTCGACCGGCAAAATGCCCGCGCTGTTGGCGCTCAACATGGCAAACGGCGCCTCCGGCAGGGTCGCCGAGGGGCAGAGCACTTGGAACCTTTTGACAAGCCAAACGCTGCCGGGACTGCTTACCGCGTCGCAAAAGGTGCTCGCAAACCTTCTGCCCGCCGTGACCGTAACCTCGATGGAGGGAATGCCGAACGTATTCTGCGGCTTTGCAACGGTGCTCCTCGCGGTCTGCTACTGCTGCAACGGCAGAATTCGCCTGCGGGAGAAGATTTACAGCTTGGCGCTGCTGCTGCTGTTCCTGCTGAGCTATATTTTCCGAATTTTGGACTATATCTGGCACGGCTTCCACTTTCCGAATATGCTGCCGTATCGGTTCAGCTTCCTGTCGTGCTTCGTGCTGATCTGCATGGCGTACCGCGTCTATACGCAGCTCTACGGGCAGAAAAAACAGACGCTGGCGATTGTTGCGCTCGTTGCGGGCGGGCTGCTCGTCAACGGCTGGTTCACGCTTGAAGCGCCGCTCCGTCCGGTTGTGATCGGCGGTATCGTTCTGCTCGGCTTCGCGGTCTGCGTGCTGCTGGCGTCCCCCGCACGTTCACGGATGCGGCTGGCGGGCGGGCTGCTCTGTGCAATACTGCTGTGTGAAATGACGCTCTCCTTCGGGCTGGGCGTCAACAAGGTCGGCGTCTCCTCGCGCTCGGGCTATCCGCAGAGCAATGCGGACGTGCAGCAGCTTTTGACCTACGCACGAGAGAACGATTCGGAGCTGTTTTGGCGCACGGAGGTGACGCAGACCCAAACGCTCAACGACGGCGCGCTCAACGGCTATCACGGCGTATCGGTCTTTAATTCCTCGACGAACGTCAACCTTAACCGCTTCAACGGCTCGCTGGGGCTGGCGTCGTGGCCCGGCAGCAACCGCTATGCTTACTATGAGGGAACGCCCTTTGCCAATATGATGCTGGGTATCAAATACCTGCTGGACCGCAGCGGAAACTACCTCGACACGAGCTATCACGAGCTTGTGCTGCGCTCGGGTGAGGTCAACCTGCTGCGCAACCGCTCGTATATCTCCCTCGGCTTTATGACCGACCGTGCGCTGGCGGACTTTGTTGCCGAGAACGGCAGCACAAAGCCGCTGCAGGAGCAGGCGGAACTGTTCGCGCTGGCAACCGGCTTGACCGAGCCGCTGTATACCTTCCTCGGCGCGACGAATCTGAGCGCTCCGGAGGGCTGCACGCTGAACGCAGAGGGCAGTGAGCTTGACCTCTACCGCTACTCGACGGCGAACGGCGACGAGGAGAAGAACGAATTTCAAGTGAATTATGAGATTCCCGACGACGGCGTGTACGCCTTCAGCCTCTACCGTCCCGAGACAAAGACCCGCAAGGTCAAGGTCTACCGCAACGACGAGCTGCTGGAAACGCTGGATATTTCGGCGCGGACGGCGTTCTGCCTCGGCGATCTCAAGAGCGGCGAGGCGATCTCGCTGCGCTTTGAGGTCGGATCTGGAAAGGGCACGACCTTCCGACTGGAATTTGCGAAGCAGAATGATGAGGTCTTTGACGCGGGCGTGGAACTGCTGCGTGACGAGCCGCTGGTGCTGACCTCGTTCAGCGACACCCGTATCCGCGGCACGGTCGCCGTCAAGCAGGACGGTCTGCTCTATACCTCCGTTCCCTACGAGCGGGGCTGGACGGCGTATGTTGACGGAAAGCCCGTCGAGATTGCCGCGACCTACGACCCCAAGTCGGAGGACGTAAAGCTGACCGACGCTGTGATCGCCCTGCCGCTGACGGCAGGAATGCACGATATTGAGCTTCGCTTTACCGCGCCGGGGCTGAAAACGGGTGCGATGATCTCCGTCGGCGGACTGCTGGCGCTGGCGCTGCTGCTCCTGCTGCGGAGGAAGCGCGGTTTTACCCTGCTGCCCGACCCGCCCGCGTCGGAGGAAAAGCCCGATGGCGACGGCGAGGAGTTTATCCTTGAAGAGCATCTTGAAGCGCTCGGGCTGTTTGACCCCGAGGTCGATTACGAGGCAAACGCGCCGGAGGAGCTGCCCGATCTGAGCGAGTATCTGAAGGGGACGGACTGGGAGGAACCGAAGCAAGCCCCCGAAGCCCCGCCCGTCGAAGCCGAAGCACCCGAGGATGAGGATGCGTCGGAAGCCGTCGATGTTCCGACAGCGGAAGCGCCGACCGAGGGAGCGCCGTCGGAGGAAAACACAGCGGAAGCACCGTCGGAGGAAGAACCGCCCGAGGAAAATCCGCAAAATGATCCCCCCGCACAATAACCGAACCCCATAAAGCGATTGCCCGCCCTCTTTGAGGGCGGGTCAGACTGTCAAAACAGTCCCAAGCCTGTCATTGCGAGACCCTGAAAGGGTCGTGGCAATCTCGCGGAATTATTCTGAAATCCCGAAATGTTTCGGCGAATTCGAAACATTTTGCATGAGATTCCCACGTCGGGCTTCGCCCTCCTCGGAATGACAGCAGCGTTCTTTGACGAGCTTTGCCCGCCCTCTTTGAGGGCGGGTTTTCTCTTGTTTTTCCTCCCTCACCCGAAAAAATAACCCCCTGTGGGGCTTACGGCGGCGGATTTTTTCGATTATAATGCGTTTGATTGATCGATCAACGCAGATCCGCTGCGCAAAAAACGGAGGAACACAATGAAAAAACTGCAAAAACGAAACCGCGCTGCAATCGTTATCCTGCTCGCCGCGGTCGTCGTGACAGGGCTTGTCTGCCTGTTCGTCGGCTCGTCGGGCATGACGCTGCGCGAGTGTATCGCCGCGCTGCTCGGGAAGGGCACGCCGACGCAGGAACGCATTATTCGGAGCATCCGTCTGCCGCGCGTGCTGGCGGCGATCATTGCCGGCGCGGGGCTGTCCGTCTCCGGTCTGATGATGCAGACGAATCTGAACAACTCCATGGCGTCGCCCTCGACGCTGGGTGTCTCAGGCGCGGCGGTATTCGGCGCGAACCTGTCCATCATCGCCTTCGCAGGCGGCTTTCTTTCCACGGGCAACAATGTGGCAAATTACGCCGTCGGCGCAAATCCCTACGCAACGTCGCTGATGGCATTCATTTTCTCTGCGCTGTCCATCCTGTTGATCTTGGGGCTGTGCCGAGTCCGCGCCTTCTCACCGAATGTCGTGGTGCTGGCAGGACTTGCCGTCGGCGCCGTTTGGTCCGCGGCAACGACAATTTTGCAGTTCTACGCGACCGACGTCGGCATTTCCGCCGCCGTGATCTGGAATTTCGGCGACCTCGGCAGGGCGACCTACAAAACCGACCTCATCATGCTGGCGGTTGTCGCGGCGGGGCTTGTGACCTTCCGCCTGCTGGCATGGCGCTACAATGTCCTGCTCAGCGGCGACGCCACGGCAAAGACGATGGGCGTGAATGTCGAGCTGCTGCGCTTCGTGTCGCTGCTTGCCTCCTCGCTCATCACGGCGGTGTGCGTGTCCTACCTCGGCGTAATCGGCTTTGTGGGCATCATTTGCCCCCACATCACCAAAAAGCTGCTCGGGCAGGATCACCGCTATGCCATCCCCGTTTCCGCACTGAGCGGCAGTCTCCTGCTGCTGCTGGCGGATACCCTTTCGCGCAGTCTCGGCAGCGGCTCCGCTCTGCCCGTCGGCGCGATCACGTCGCTGCTCGGCGCACCGTTCTTTGTCGCCGTCATTTTTTCCAAGAAGGAGGGCGAACGATGCTGAGTATTGAGGGGCTTCGATTTCAGTATTCCAAGCGGGGCGCTCCCGTGCTGAACGGCGTCGATCTGACGCTCCGGCGCGGCGAGGTCGGCATTCTGCTGGGCAAAAACGGCTCGGGCAAAACCACGCTCTTCAAGACCATTCTCGGCATTGAGACGCCGACGGCAGGCACCGTCCGCTTCGACGGCGAGGACCTGCTGCACCTTCCCCGCCGCGAACGCGCCCGCCGCATTGCCTACGTCCCGCAGCACATCCATTTCGGCTCGCTGACGGTCTTTGATTCCATTCTCATGGGGCGCATCTCCTACTTCGGGCTGCGCGCCGGCAGGGAGGATTACGAGGCGGTCGAGGCGCTGCTGGAGGATATGAAGCTGACGCCGCTTGCCTACCGCAACGCGGAAAATCTCTCCGGCGGCGAAAAGCAGAAGATCGCCGTCGCCCGCGCTATGGCGCAGGAGCCGCAGCTTTTGGTCTTTGACGAGCCGACCGGCAATCTCGACATGGCAAACGAGGAGCTGATTATTGAGGAGGCGAAGCAGCTTGCCCGCCGAAAAAACATCGCTATCCTCAGCTCGCTGCACGATCTGAACCAGGCGCTTTGGTTCGGTGACCGCTTTTTCTTCCTGCGCGACGGCATAATTAAATTTGCCGGCGCGGAGGACATCGTTACCCCCGAGGTGATCCGTGATACCTTTGACATCAACGCACGGATCGTCACGTTGGAGAGCAAAAAAATCATTTTGGGAGGAAAACACTATGGCTGCTAATGTAAGAAAAATTCTGTCGCTGCTGCTTGCGGCGGCGCTGCTGCTGTCGCTCTGCGCCTGCACTGCGACAGTCGATACCACGACCGAGGAAGCGACCGACGCCCCGACGGAAGCGCCGACCGAGATCGCGACCGATCCGGTGACCGAACCGTCAGCCGAGGTCACGCTGACCGACATGATTGGCAGAGAGCTGACCCTCTCCCCCGCGACCTATCGGCGCGTCGTCTGCATCGGCGCGGGCGCACTGCGGATGTACAGCTATATCGGCGACGTCGATCTGCTGTGCGGCGTGGAGGACATTGACAACGATACCCTCGCCGAGCGCCCGAAGATGTTTGACGCGGTTGCCCGCCCCTATGTTCTCGCGTACGGCGACACCTTCCGTACCCTGCCCTCCTGCGGCGTGGGTGGTCCGAATGCACAGGCAGCGGAAGCCGAAAAAATTCTTGTCTGCGAGCCGGACATCGTGATTTCCGAGTATGAGGACGTCGAAAAGGCGGATGCTCTGCAGGAGCAGCTCGGCGTGCCCGTCGTGACGCTCCGTACCGGTCCGAACGGCGTATTTGACGATGCCTTTGCTCAGTCCATGGAGCTGCTGGGTAAGGTGTTCGGAAAGGAGGAACGCGCACAGTCGCTGCTGACCTTCCTGAACGGCGAGATCGCCGCCCTGACCGAACGCACCGCGAGCATTTCCGACGAGGAAAAGCCCGCCGTCTATATCTGCGGCTTGGGCAACTGGGGCACGACGAACCACCTCATGACCGCGCAGAACTACGCCGCCTTCAACCTTGCCAACGTCCGCAATGTCGTGACCGACCTCGGCAAGGACGGAATTCAGGCGATCGAGGCGGAAAAATTCGCCGCTCTCGGCGAGGAGACCGACATCATGGTCCTCGACGCGGCTGCCGTTAAAAACATTGCGCCGCTGTATCGGGAGGACCCGACGATGTTCGACACCTGTAAGGCTTGGCAGAACGGTGAGGTCTATCTTGAGATGGCATATAACGCATATTATACAAACTACGAGATCGCGCTTATCAACGCATGGTTCATTGCGAAAGCGGTCTATCCGGAGCAATTCACCGACATCGACATAACCGAGAAAACCAACGAAATCACGCAGGAATTCCTCGGGCAGCCGCTTGCCGAAGCCATCTTCGCCTGCCCCTCGAGCTTCGGCGGCTATCAAAGGATCGACACCGAGCACTTCTTCAATTAAGTAAGGAGCAAGCCATGCTGCAAAAGGACGACATTATTGCTTTTTTCGACCGCTGTGCCCCGACTTGGGGCGACGGCTTGGTCCATGACGACGCGATCATCAACACGATCCTTGACAACGCCGACATCGGCGCAGGCTGTCGGGTGCTGGACGTGGCGTGCGGAACAGGCGTTCTGATCCCCGACTATCTGGCGCGGGGCGTCGCCTCGGTCACTGCCATTGACATTTCGCCCGAGATGGCGCGGCTTGCTGCCGAAAAATTCCCGCAGAAGAACGTGACGGTGCTCTGCGGCGACGTGGAAACGACGCAGTTTCCCGCCCCGTTTGACCGCATCGTGGTCTACAACGCCTTTCCGCACTTCCCCGACCCCGCGCGGCTGATCGGCATACTGGCGAGACTGCTGACGGTGGGCGGACGGCTGACCGTTGCACACGGGATGAGCCGCGCGTCCATCGACCGCCACCATTCCGGCTCGGCGAAGAAGGTGTCCTGCGGGCTGATGCACGAGGACGCGCTGGAGGCACTGTTCGCACCGCATCTTGATGTGACGGTAAAAATTTCCGACGCAAGGATGTATCAGCTCGTCGGCGTGAAGCGGTAATGCTCTGTTCCCGTATACAAAACCCGCCCCTCCGAAGCTCGGAGAGGCGGATAAAGCCGAAAAAGCGCCAAATTTGTCATTGCGAGGGTGCTTGCACCCGTGGCAATCTTGCAGGATTGTTTCGGAATTTCGACAAATTTCGGCGAATTAGAAACATTTCGCATGAGATTCCCACGTCGCTTCGCTCCTCGGAATGACATACTGAGGGTCCTTTGACGCACTAACCCGCCCCTCCGAAGCTCGGAGAGGCGGGTTATTTGAAATCCTTATATTTCCTTCACATGATTCAGCGTTTTGCCGTTGAGCCACGCCAGCAGCTCGACGGGACTTCCCGGGGTATTGACGGTCATAAAGCTCGTTCTGCCCGGGACCAGCTCGGTCGCCTCGTCGCTCTCCGCCCACGTCACACGCTGCAAAATCTGCTCGCGGCAGTCCGCAAGTCCCTCGGGCGGGATCTGCAAATACTGCAAAAGGATCGTCGCGTGGAAATTGTCGCTCGTCCACCGTCCGAAGTTCGTCGTCGGGGATTTCCACAGCCACTTGCAGCGCTCGCCGCCCGCAGCAGTCGATTGCAGCTTGAGGTAGCCGTTATAAATATCCTGCACGCAGCGCATCAGCCACACGACATGGTAGCCCGCGCGCTGGAAAAAGCTGCAAACGTCAAAGAAGCTGCGCTCCATCAGCAGCCCGTCCTGCAGCATCATCACGAACTGATTGACGCACACGAAGGCGACCACCGTCTCGCCCTTGAACGTGATCGGCACGTCGCGGCACTCCGGCGGCACCAGTGCCTTCCACTGTGCCATCCATTCTTCGGGGGTACACATCGGTAGCGGCGTCTTCTTTTTTTGAAACGGAAAGCGCATCGTTCTGCCCTCGATTCTTCTGTTATACTCCTTTTCTTCGGACGTCGATACGGTACTCGATCCGTCCTGCGGTCTGCCCCTCGATCGCGATGCCGTATGCCACGCAGGCGCTGCCGCCGCCGTCATCGAAGTGCATCCGGATTTTTTCCGCACGGACGGCGATCATCAGTGCGCCGAAGCCCATGTCGTACAGGGAGCGGTCCTCCTGTCCCGCCTCGAAGATCATGCGGGAGCTGACCGCCCCGCGCCGCTCCAGCTCGACCCGCTGCGGGGTCATGCGGAAGGTCGTGGTCGTGCCGGAAAGCCCCGTCAGCTCCGACTCCTCATACGCCAGCTCAACGGTCTCGCCGTCCCGACGCATGGTTCCCTCCGTGACGAGCTTGGTCGTCTCCGGCTCCTCGTCGCGGAACTGCTGGCGGCTGAGGATGGTCAGCAGTACCTCCGTCGGCTTTGTCATCGCTCGGTCGCCAGCTCGATCAAATCATCGAGCAGCTCGGAATACGGAATGCCGCTCGCCTCGAACAGCTTGGGGTACATCGAGATCGAGGTGAAGCCCGGAATGGTATTGATCTCATTAAAGACGATCTCATTGCCTTCATAGGTAACAAAGAAATCCACGCGGGACAGCCCTTGGCAGCCCATCGCCTCAAAAACGCGGATGGCGGTATCGCGCACGCGCTCCGACGTCTCCTCGTCAAGCCGCGCGGGGATGTGCAGGCGGGCGCAGTCGGAAATGTATTTCGCGTCATAGTCGTAAAACTCCGTTCCGGCGTCGATCTCGCCGCAGACGGAGGCAGCCGGCGCGTCATTGCCGAGCACGGCAACCTCGACCTCGCGCCCGTTGATGAACTCCTCAACGAGAATTTTCCTGTCGAAATTCGCCGCGTTCTCCAGCGCACGCTGCAATGCCTCGCGGTTTTTTGCCTTCGCCACGCCGACGGACGAGCCGGTTCCGGCGGGCTTGACGAACATCGGGTAGGCAAACGCCTCCTCCAGTCGTTCCAGCAGGCGCTCGGTATTGCCCTTCAGCTCGTCGGCGGTGACAAGCCGCCACGCCGCCTGACGGATCCCGGCGCGGTCGGCAACGAGCTTGGTCAGCGTCTTATCCATGCAGGTCGCGCTCGCGGCAACGTTCGGACCGACATAGGCTATGCCCGAAAGCTGCAGCAGCCCCTGCACCGAGCCGTCCTCACCGTTTTCGCCGTGCAGAACGGGGAACACCACGTCGATGCGCTCACGCACGACGCAGTCGCCCTCAAAATTCAGCAAGCCCTGTCCCCGCACCGGCGAGAGCGCGACCCGACGGTTCTCCTCGCAGTGCTGCCACTTGCCGTTGGGCAGGTCGCTGTAGTCCGCGCCGCCGTATAGGATCCATTCTCCCGTTTTGGTGATACCGACGGGGAAAATATTATATTTCTCCTTGTCCAGATGGTTCAGCACCGACTCTGCCGAGCGGAGCGACACCTCGTGCTCCGGCGACATCCCGCCGAACAGCACGCAAACGCTGAGTTTTTTCACACTAAATTCCTCCGAACCGACGGCTTTGCGTCCCCTCGCGGTGCAAGCCATAGTTATCATTGTATATTATATGAAAATATTCCCGCAAAAACAAGCCCAATACTGATTCTTGATTAAAATATTTCATCAAGAATCCCATGTGCTATGCACACTCGCATCGTGCGAGGGCACGATGCGCCGTCTCATGCAGAATCTGACGCCTTTGGCGCTATAAAAAGCTCTTCAAGCTTTTTAACTGATTCTAATATAATTTTTGCGTTTGCGGTTTTTTCGCTGGAAAAGTGCGCCGAGGCGTGCTACAATAGGAATCCGATGCAGATGTTTTCCACGGAAGGATGTGTAGGGTATGATGAACGTTTCGCTGACCAACGGGGAATTTCGCCAGCTTCTGGACCTCGTTTTTATCGGCAACTGGGTGCTCAACTCCACGCGCGGCAACGACCGCATTGAAGAATACGACCAAATCGAGAGCAAGCTGTTCGGTCTGTGCCGAAACGGACCGCTCTCCGCACTGGTGGATACCTCGACCGGCATTGCGCTGCCCTCCCCCGCGTTCTGCAAGGGTGGGATCATGGAGGCGATCGCCTATTACGAGGACAGCGTGTTTTTTGACATTCTCGCCGACGAGCTGGCGCGGCGCGATATGGATTACCCCGAGATTACGGCGGAAAATCGCGATGAGCTGAGCGCCGAGACGGAGAAATATCTCGCCGAATTCGACGAAAACGGCGTGGAGAATCTCTACCTCGCCGGAGCGGAATAACAAAAAAAGACCCGTGCGGGCATTGCTCCCGCACGGGTCTGAGATTGTCAAAGAACCTATCACCTCAGAAAACGGCAGTACCCACTACCTCCCTCTGACGAGGGAGGTGGCAAAACCGAAGGTTTTGACGGAGGGAGAGAAA
>OLSB01001053.1_pt1 | contig 28985 bp, 27 predicted proteins | sample 1672071 | NCBI WGS metagenome assembly OLSB01 (sample SAMEA3136642, study PRJEB25190) | human gut metagenome | biome: human gut; feature: human-associated habitat; material: faeces | place: Austria | collected 2013 | reverse complement strand
ACGGTAAACCCCGCCTTATTTTGACCTCCTTTGTGTTGGCGCTCTCATCCATATCCCCCTTTACTCCGAAATATGAGTTATAATTCACTTTGCATGAGCTGTATGGTTATTTATATGAGCGGAAGCACACCCTACAATGATGTAGAGGTGATGTGTAGTGAACAATCCGCTGGATCTATTTGCATGGAAGGTGCGGTCAGAACGGAAGCGCCAGCATCTAACGCAGAAGCAGTTAGCTGAACGCCTCGGTATGAACCCCCGCACGATCATAGATTTGGAGACCTGCCAGAGTAATCCGAAATTTGAAACGGTGGTCCTTGTCGCCAAAGAACTGAATATCAGCGTGGACGCCGCCATCTTCCCGGAAATGGTAAATCAGACAGTCTCGAAAACAGTTGTGGACTTCTTTGCCGGGAAAAGCGAAGCAGAGATCGAAAAATTTATCGCGCTCTGCAAACAGGCGGAAGCCTTCCAGAAAGACGAGTAACGCGGTCGGGTTCGATGTGCCCGGCCGCGTTACTGTTTCACCCGTTTGCTATGCGGGCAGTTTATTATTCTTTTGTTTTGTAAGCATTTTTCAGATGCTCGAAGGACTCCTGGCTGATGACATGCTCCATCCGGCAGGCGTCCCGTTCCGCCGTTTCCGGGTCTGCGCCGGCCTCAATCAGCCGGTCGGTAAAGAAGCGGTGCTTTTCGTAGATCTGCTCCGCCACTTCCCGCCCCACATCGGTTAGGTGCAGAAAATAGTCGCTGTCCATCGTCAGGAAGCCCCCGTCCCGCAGGGTCGCCACCGCATGGCACACGCTGGGCTTTGTGACCTCCAGGTGCCGGGCGACATCCACGGAGCGCACCATGCCTAATTTCTTTTTCAGCACCAGGATGGCTTCTAAATAATCTTCACCGGATGCGGTGGTATGTTGCTTTTCTTTCATGTGTTCCTCCCATGCCATTCGTACCAGTAAAGAAAACATATTGGTTCCTTTTTATTACAGTGTCTTATCGCCGGACAGTTTCCAGTTGATTGCTTTTTCTCGGACATTCACAAAATCGGCATAAATGCCAGGCTGTTCCATCAATTCCTGATGTGTACCTTGTTGAGCAATTCCGCCATTTGCAATAACAACAATCTGCTGCGCGTTGCGAACCGTTTTCAGTCGATGAGCAATGATGATGACCGTCTTATCCTCTGTCAGTTTCTCAATAGCCTGCTGGAGTTCCGCTTCATTTTCCGGGTCCACACTGCTTGTTGCTTCGTCCAGAATGATGATAGGGGTATCCTTCAAAATCGCCCGCGCAATCGAAATTCGTTGTTTTTCGCCACCGGATAGAGTAGCGCCGCTCTCGCCAATGACGGTATCATAACCGTTTGGCAGTGCCATGATAAAATCATGGCAACACGCACTCTTTGCAGCTCGGACAACTTCTTCGTGAGTGGCATCCGGTTTACCAAACTTGATGTTGTTCTCGATGCTGTCCGCAAAGAGAAAAACATTCTGAAAGACCATGCTGATATTAGAGAGCAAGCTGTCCAGCTTATACTCCCGTATGTCGGTGCCTCCCAGTTTGATACACCCTTCATCTACATCCCAAAAACGAGCAATCAAGCTGCACAATGTCGTTTTACCGGAGCCGGACGGACCAACTATTGCCGTAGTGGTTTTTGCCGGGATCGTCAGATTGACATGGTTCAAAATTCGGTGATCGCCATAAGAAAAGCCAACATCCTGCAATTCAATCGTGGTATCTTTCGGAGTAATATCTTTGCCGGACAAGTCCATTACTGGTGTATCGTCAATAGCGTCTACCTTGTCGATGGAACTTTCTATTAACCGAAGTGCAAAGGACTTTCCTCCCGCAGCTTCCAGTTCACTGAAAATCAGGAAGGAGGCAACACACATCAGCAAGCAGTACACCAGCGTCATGCTGCCTTGCAGATAGAACAGGATAGAGCAGAACATGATTGCTACACTCGCCAATCGCAAAACAAACAGTTGCACCATTCCGTAAGGTCCGAAAACGGTTTCCAGTTTGGTATTGCGTGCGCGGCTTTCCTCAATGGCCTGTTTCATTTTCTGGTTTGATCCGCCACCGAGATTGAAAGACTTTACAATGCCCATACCCTGGATATATTCCAGTGTGGCGCCTACCAAGTCCTCCTGTGCCGCCTGCCGTTTAGGAGATACTTCCTGGGATTTCTTTTGAAGTATAGAGTTACAGAGCAAAAACAGCACAATCCCCAAGCAAGCCAGCAGACCAATCCTCCAGTCGAAGAAAAACATCACAATGGTAATGACCGTTACATGGATAAAACCGTGGATCACTGTAATCAGAACCGATGGCGCATTATTCTCCACATCGCTGATTGTTGTGGTGACGGTGGAAGTCAGATTCCCCAAACTATGGCTGTTAAAATAGCCCATCGGCATATACTTCATCCTGTCGCCTACATGGATGCGCTTATCCGCGCACATAAAATAGCCAACTCTTGTTTGAGAAAAGTCTGAAATATAACTGCAAACGATTTTTCCAATCACTCCTGCCAAAAGAAGCAGAAAAGAGAACAAAATATCCTGCCCTTTGATTCCCTCCACTAATCCGTTGAGGATCAGAAAAAGAGCGCCGATCTGAAACATATCAAAGATTGAGTGCAGCAGGCTGAACACCACTGACTTTTTCAGAACCCCTTTCCAGCGGCCAGAAAAAGTATAGATTTTCTTTAAGGCAGTAATCATTCTGTTGCACCTCCTTCATCACGGCTCCCAATATGGGCCTGCCACATTTCTTTATAGAGCGGGCATTTTTGCAGAAGTTCCTCATGCGTGCCGGTTGCCTCGATTTGCCCCTGATTCACCACCACAAGCTGATCCGCTCCTGTCACCGTATAGAGTCGATGAGCGACCATAATCAGCGTTTTGCCCTGTACCAATTTTGAAATAGCTTCTTGAATTAAGCTTTCATTCTCAGGGTCAAGATAGGCTGTTGCCTCGTCGAAGATAATAATAGGCGCGTCTTTCAACATAGCTCTGGCGATGGCAATTCGCTGCCGTTCACCACCCGACAAGTGGCCGCCTGCACCGCCCACAATCGTGTCATATCCTTGCTCCAGGCCCATGATGAAGTCATGGCAGCCACACTTTCGGGCGACATCCTCCACTTCTTGATCGGTAGCCGACAACCGCCCCATACGGATGTTTTCACGGATGCTTTCGTCAAAAAGGTAATTATCCTGCGATACATAAGACACATAAGAGGAAAGCTGCGACAGGGGGATCTTTTTCAAATCCACTCCGCCAAGAGAAATAGTGCCGGATGTCGCCTCCCAAAAGCCGGTAATCAATTTGGTAATCGTTGACTTGCCTGAACCGGAAGGCCCGACTAAAGCAGTCATTGTTCCAGGTTGTATTGTCAAATTGATATGATCCAATATTGGCTTCGGGTCCTTCATGTCATAAGAAAAGGAAACATCCTGGAATTGAATAGACAGATTGGGAATATCAGCATCATGGTCCGGCCGCACCATTTCCGGTGCATCCAGCAGATTTCCTACCTCTCCAACAATCGTGCCAAGCTGCGAAATATTGTCAGTAAATTTAATCGCTCCCAAAATCGGGCCGACAATACCCAGGGACAAAATCATAATGGTCAGAAAAACCGGGGCGGACAAGGTTCCATGTTGATACAGAACTGCACCAATGGGAAGGACCGCCAGCCAAACACTGGGCCAGATAGTATTGCTCATGGACATAAACAACTGCGTGTCCTTCATCCAATCGACCGCATAACTGGCGTCATCATTTACTGCATCAGAATACTTCTGATAAGAGTTGGCCGACTGATTGAATGCTTTGATAACCTCAATGCCGCCTACATACTCGATAATGGTTGCGTTCATTTTTTGAACCCGTTTCATCAGGCCGGAAAAGCGTTCGCTATACCCTCGCGACATTCCCATATAGCACAGAAAACCAATAGGCAAAGTCACAAGAGAAGCCAGTGCCATGCGCCAGTCTAAAATGAACAAATAGACAATAATGCACAGGGGTACGAACAGGTTTGAGGTCATTTCCGGCACCAGATGGGCCAGAATCGGCTCCATGCTCTCTACCCGATCAACGATGACATCCTTGAACCGGCCAGAGGATTGATCCATGATGTAACCCATCGGCACCCGTGAGAGTTTGTCGGCAATTTTAATACGGACTTCTTTCAAAGTCTGGAATGTCGCTGTATGAGATACGGTTGTTGAAAGGGTAGAAAAAAACAGTTTTAGTGTGAAACCAAGCAATATTATGCCGCACCAAAGCGCATAAGTGTTTAGGGCAATCACGCCATCAATCAGACAGAGCATGATATAAGCGATAGCGAAGTATGGGATCATCCCACAGGCCACGCCCAAAATAGCCAGGATGATGGAGAGCGCATAGGCTCTACGATGTGCGCCAGCCAGCTCCCATAACCGCTTGACTGGCGATGGTGTTTGTTTCATCATCTCTCACCCTCCATAAAAGCAATACGGGGCAGTCGGCACCTCCCGACCACCCCGCATCGCCAAACTGTGTTATTCTGCCGGAGTGATCTGTGTCACATCCAGGAAAGCATAATCAGAAGCAAAGTTATAATCTGCAATCTTGTCCGTGTTATAGACGATCATATCCATCTGGTGAGTGAGAGGAACATCCAACACCTGGTCAAGATCAGTATTGATAAGCAGTTCAAAAAGCTCACGTAACCGGGTATCATCGTTGCAGGTCTTAAACTCGCTCAGCGCAGAAATGAACTCATCGGAATTATCCAACAGAGGGATGGAAACATCTTCCGGCATCTGAGCCATCATTGCAGAGAACCAGCATTGCGGCATAGCATAGTTGAAGAAACCTGCGGTCATAGCGGTAATATCCCATCCCGTGGGTTCCATATAGCTTGCGTACCATTCCATCTTTTCCATGCTCTTGATCTCAACTTCAATTCCAACTTCTGCAAGCTGGCTCTGGATCAAAGTGGCGATGGAGCCGATAGTGCTGTCATCCGTGGGGCAGGTAAAGACTATATGAAGCGGTGTTCCATCCTTTTCCCGGATTCCGGTGGACTCATTCATTGTCCAACCGGCATCATCCAGGAGCTGATTGGCTTTATCAACGTCATAGCTATACTCAACAGTGCCGCAGATGTCCGAGTAAGGTGTTCCCTCCGGAACAATCGTATTTGCCACAGGCTCATAGCCATAGGTCAGGCCCTCAGAAATAGCTTCCTTGTCAATGGCATAGGCTAACGCCTGGCGCACGCTCAAATCAGCCAGATTCCCATTGAAGTTCAAAATGATATTGCGGATCGTCGAGCCGGAAGGCGCAAACTTGCCCTCAATCCCCTCAATGGCGGTGGCCTGGTTATAGTCCTCATAGCTCAACTCAGCGGAGCCGTAAATCAGGTCGATCTCACCGGTCTGTAATGCCTGCACACGGGAGGCATTGTCAGGAATGTACTTCGCTACGATTTTGTCGTAGTAGGGCTGCTCACCCCAATAGTTTTCGTTGCGGACAAAGGTGGTGTACTGGCCCGCCACATATTCATCATAGATGTAAGGACCGGTTCCGGCATAACCGTTGACGGTCTGGAAGTCTCCCTGGGTAATCAGTTTCGGAGAAATCATAGTGCAGACATCCGGCCAGCAAAAATCGTTGATGTATGCAAAGTATGGCGTATCATAGGTCAGACGGATAGTATATTCATCCACCGCCTCAATATTGGTATAGTTGACAACACCGGGCAGCGATGCGAAAGACGGGTTGATATGCCAGGACTCAATATTGGCAATCGCTGCCTCTGCATTAAAAGGTTCTCCATCATGGAAGGTCACACCCTGACGTAGATAAAAGGTAAGCTGTGTGCCATCTTCACTCAGTTCCCAATCTTCCGCCAGCACCGGTTGGATCTCCCCATCCACATATTTCACCAGACCCTCATAGAGCAGTTTCTGTGTGGGGCGGTTGTCCGCAATCATATAGAGGGGAGAAAGGGTTGTTGTTTCGCCAATCGTGGCGATGTTCAAGACCTTTTCGCTCGTTTCCGTTCCGCTTGTTTCATCTGCGGTGTCGCTGTTGCTGGGGGTTCCGCCGCAGCCGGCAAGCAGACCCATACACATAACAGCGGCAAGAGCGAGGCCCAAAACACGTTTGGTTCGTTTCATCTCGTTTCGTTCCTTTCTGTGATTTTATATTTATCGAACGGCCTTTTTAGTAAATTTGCCGTGTTCGATCTCATAAATGGCCTCGCAGAGCCGCGAGGCAACTTGAAGGTCATGGGTAATGACCAAGTAGGCGCAGTCATGCTCCTGCTCATATTTTTCCAAAAGTTGAAGGACCGCTTCTGTTGAAATCAAATCAAGACCTGCGGTCACCTCGTCCAGAATTAGAAATTCCGGTGATATAGACAGGGAGCGCAGCAATGCAAGCCGTCGCTGTTCCCCTCCGGACAGTTTTCGGACCGGAGTATCAAGGAGGCTTTTGGATAAACCGGTTTGTTCCATCAATTCAGCAATACGATTTTTTCGCTGCGACGGAGAAAGGTCAGTCAGATTTACAAGGGCTTCCTCTACATTTTTGGATGTACTCCATGATGGATTTAGCGTTCCGCCAGCATCCTGAAACACCGCCTGGATCTTGCCCCGATATTTTCTCCATTCCCGCAGACCCCATTTTGTGGTATCAACGCCATTGATAAGGACACGTCCCTCAGAGGGGCGTTCCAGACCAATCATCAATCGGGCCAGGGTGCTTTTTCCACTGCCGCTTTCTCCCATAATGGCAATGCTATGACCCTGCTCCCATATCAGGGAGGCGTGATCCAATGCACAAAATGTTTCCCCCTGCGCGTCATAGTAGGTTCTGGTGAGGTTATCTAATTCAATGCAGTCCATTTCCAGTTCACCTCCTCCCGGTGACAGGCAGCTTCGGCAAATCGTTTGGTCCACGACTGCTGCGGGTGGATGAATAGCTGCTCAGTCGCCTGTGTTTCAATAATTTTTCCATGTTCCATCACATGAGTGATAGGGCATAGGGCTTTCATTGCCTCAGTATCATGGGAGATGAACAAAATCGCTGCTGTTTCTTGATATTCCCTCAGTAACTCCAGTAATAAATCCCGATTTGCTTCGTCAAGGGCGCTGGTCGGTTCGTCTGCCAAAACATATTTAGGCTTCGTCCCCAAAATCAGCGCCATAGCAATCCGCTGAAGCATACCACCGGATAACTCTCCAGGATATGCACTCAGCACTCGCTTCGTATCGGTCAGGTTGACTTTCCGCAGCACATTTTCCGCAAGCGCGTGGGCCTGTTTTTTATCCAAACCAGTGTGCATACGGAGCGTTTCAATGATCTGCCGCTCCATCTTTGCGTGTGGGAAAAACGCTGTCATTGGGTTTTGCGGAATAAATCCAATCGTTTTCCCGCAAAGCATTCGGCGCTCCTTCGCACTATGCGTCAGCAAATTGTCTCCATCCAGGAGAATTTGACCCTGTGGGATTTCCAGATCGCCGCCGTTCATCCCCATAATGGATTTAATCAAAGTTGTTTTTCCGGAGCCGCTGGCTCCAGTCAGTCCAATACAAGTCCCTTCGTCAATAGACAATGAAACATCGGTTAAAATCGGTGCGTTATTTTTTACTTTCACGGTCAGATTTTTGATTTCAAGCATCAGGCACCCTCCTTTTCCAAAAGCCGCCCCAGGTAGTTGAAACAGAGGGAGCTGATAAAGATAAAGAGGATCGGATAAAGGAGCAACTGCGGATGAGTTCCGGCCAATGCCCTTGCATCGGAAAGCATAACACCCCAATCAATTACATCATCGCCCAGAGAAAGGCCGATGAATGAGAAACCGGAAATCGCAATAATCATTTCTGCGCAGGAGAGGCAGATAAATTGCACGATGTCACGGATAATATTGGGAAGGATATGTACCAGCATGATCCGCACCTTGCTTGCACCGCAGGCAATCGCGCACATGATGTATGCTTTGTCATACTCAACTTCAATCAAAGTTTTGACCAGCTTAATCATCCGAAGGATTAAAGATGCCGTCAGTGCCACCAGCATGGTGGGGATACTGTTCCCCCAAATACCGATGAAGATAATCAGATAAGCCACCGGCGGTATCGCTGTAACTGCGTTCAAAATACTTTCTGCAAGAATATTTCTACGGCGGCCTGTCTTTGCCAGTAAGATGCCAAAGAGGATACCAAGTAAAATGACAATGGCCGATCCGACCAGCACAATACCTAAAGTTGTTTTCCCTCCTTCAAGGATACGCGAAAACTCGCAGCGGCCGAAATCGTCTGTCCCAAACGGATATTCTGCGCTGCTGGGTAGGTATTTGTCCCGTATATTTGTGGCCGTCGGATCGTGAGGAGCAAAAAACGATCCGAACAGGAAAAACAGCAATATTACAATCGGAATTGCATACGAGAGAATATGTTTTGTCCGGCTCATAGTCTGGCCCCCTCTCTCGCAGAAGCATCCCGTTGCAAAATCCGCCGTAGTATATCCGAAAGAATATTGAACATTACCAGCGAAAACGCAAGGAACAGAATTGTTGCGTGGATAACTGGCGAATCCCGATACAGCACGCTGTCAATGATTAAGTAACCAAGCCCCGGCAAGGAAAACACGCGCTCTACAATCGCAGAACCAGCCATACAAAGTCCGAGCATCTGACAAAAGCTGGGCAGAAGTGTTACAACCGCGCTGGGAAGTGCGTATCGTAACAGGATTTTCCCTTCAGATAAACCTCTGCAACGAGCGTAGAAAGCACTGTCTTGCTCCATTTCTTTTTGAATGTTATTCGCCAGCATGGGCGAAAACAGGGCGATACACCCAATGGCGATACAGACCGCTGCCGGGAGGTACCGCATCAGGCCCGTGTTTCCTACCACCGATGTCAAACCGAGCTTGACAGCAAAAATATCGAGGTAGGAACTGGCAAAGAAAAAGGATGGGATGGACACTCCTGCAATACACAGAAAAATCAGCGCATGGCCAATCATTCTTTTTCTTGTCAGATAACAAAGACAGCCGAACAGAAGAATGAAAACTGCTTGAATAACGGCAGAAATCAATACAATCGTTACGGTAATGCCGATAGCCGTTGTGACTTTCTCAAACACTGGCTGCCCACTTACAAAGGATTCCCCAAAATCTAAATGGAGCGCATCCCGTACCCAAGTCACATACTGTACGGGCAGCGGGTCATTGAGGCCCATATCTTCCCGCAGCGCCTCCATCTGCTCATCCGTAAAGCTAAATGCGGCAAATGACCGGCGAGCATACGCTTCTGCCGGATCAATGGGCGATAGGCGCACAAGCAGGAAAGAAATCAGCGTGACAACAACGAGCGTTATAAGCATTTCAAGGACTTTATTGACGATAAATCGCCTTGTTGCCTTGCTCATTCGTTTCCCTCCTAAAAAAATAAGCTTTGTGGTTAGACATCGCTAACCACAAAGCTTATAATACCCCATATTCAATTATTGCTCCACTCCAAGAAGCCTCAATCTATCCAAAAAGCCAATCAATTTCTGCTCTTTCTGTATTCGCTGGGAGACTGCCCTATAATTTCCTTAAAAGCAGCGGAAAACTTATTGGGATTTTCGTATCCGACCATTCCTGCTATTTCCGCTATTGACAGCTTTGTTGTAACCAAGAGTTTGGTAGCTGTCTGCATTTTGTATTCGCGCTGAAATGCGTGAATCGGTTTCCCGTAGACCGCCTTAAAGCAGTCTTTCAAAGCAGTAAGGCTCATTCCGTATCTATCTGCGATATTTTTCAATGTTTCCCTGCTATCTAATTGGTTTGCCAACTCACATTTTAGTGCTTTGACCTTTTTGATTTGGTTGGCAGAATAGTATGCAGCAGTCTCAAAGTTCTCTTGTGGGAGCATCTGGGAAAGCAGAAAAAGACTTTCCAATACCTTTAACCGTAAGTATCCCATAGGAACTGTATCTCGTGCTTCGCAGATTTCTTGAAACACATGACGAAGATTAGGAGGTGTCTTAATAACCGAGCAACAGTGTCCGACACAGAATTTGTCTATCAATTCTTTCAGATTTATTGAAACACCCTCCACAACATTTTCAAAAATCAGTCCGGTTATATCTAAGTCGATAATAAACGCGACTCCATCGTAATATCCAATCGGAAATTCTGGTGGTTCTCGTTCGGGAGATAGGAGGCTAACAGCAAAATCTCCTTCGCCCAAATATGTAACAAAACCATGCTTATACTCACACTCAAATCTTCCGGCACGACAATATGCTATTTCCAAAATGTTTGGCATCGCTCGATTTCTCATACGGCATGACGAAGCCTCAAAAGTGGAATATGCTAAATCAATACCGGGGAATAGATGGTAGCAGTGCATAAATCCGTTTGGCGTATCGCATTGCATTTGGTATTTAGTTTCATTTTCGTTTTCTTCCATGATTTTTGCTTTGGTTCCAAAAACATCCGGCTTTACAATTTCTGCGTTTTCCATTAGCCGCATTTAGGAAAACATCTCCTTTCTTTGGGTTAGCATCTCCTAACTATATTTTATACTATCATAATCCGAAGTGCAAGTCTATCTATTTGAGCCTTGTATATAGCCATTTTGAGCCCTTCAAATTGTAGTATTAGTAGAGGGGGAAAACAATGGTAGGGTTACGGTAGCAAGCACAGCCAGCGAGTACCCACTGGCGGATTTTCGGTTTAGGGGGACCCCTGCCCCTAAACACGAAAATTGCTTGCTGGGATAGTCCCAGACCCTTATAAGAAACGGAGGCGAAGCGGAATGGTAAACAGAAAGCGGAACATCCAGATGAAGTTCTGGGTGACGGAGGAGGAGAAGCGGCTCATCGACGAGAAGATGGCGCAGCTCCCCACAAAGCGGTATGGGGCATATCTGCGGAAGATGGCGATTGACGGATACATCATTCAGGTGGACACCACCGACATCAAGGAGATGACAAAGGCCCTGGGCTCCATCGGCCGGAACATCAATCAAATCGCCAAGAGGGTGAACGCCGGCGGCCCAACCTATCAAGCCGATATGGAGGAGATCCTGGAGAGATTGGAGCAGATATGGCAGTTACAAAGACGCATCCTATTAAGTCAACGCTGAAAGCGGCCATCGACTATATCTGCAATCCAGACAAGACGGACGGGAAGCTGCTGGTGTCCTCCTTCGGCTGCACCGTGGAGACCGCCGATATTGAATTTGCATGGACCCGCCGCCATGCCATCGACAAGGGCACGAACCTGGGCCGGCACCTCATCCAGGCGTTTGAGCCTGGGGAGGTCACGCCGGAGGAGGCCCACCGGATCGGCATGGAGCTGGCGCGGGAGGTCCTGGGGGGAAAATATGAGTTTGTCCTCACCACCCACATAGACAGGGATCACGTCCATAACCACCTGATTTTCAATGCGGTCAGTTTCCAGGATCACCGGCACTACCACTCCAATAAGCGGAGCTACCATGAGATCCGCCGCACCAGCGACCGAATCTGCAAGGAGCATGGCCTGTCCGTCATCGTCCCAGGCCGGGACAAGGGCAAGAGCTACATCGAACACCAGGCGGAACAGAACGGCACCAGCTACAAGGCGAAGCTGCGCTCCGCCATCGACCGGCTCCTGCCCGGCTGCGCCGGCCTGGAGGACCTGCTCCGCCGCCTTCAGCGGGAAGGGTACGAACTGAAACGGGGCAAGTACATCTCCGCCAGGGCACCGGGCCAGGAGCGGTTCACCCGATTGAAGGCCCTGGGCGCCGACTACGCAGAGGAGGCCCTGACCGCCCGGATCGCCGGCAGGCCCAGCCCCTCCCGCCAGCCGAAGCAGCGCACCGGGAAGCCCAGCCTGCTCATCGACATCCAGAACAATATCAAGGCCCAACAGAGCGCCGGTTACAAGCATTGGGCAACCATCGAGAACTTGAAGCGGGCGGCGGAAACGCTGAACTTCCTGACGGAGCATGGCATCGGAAGTTTGGAGGACCTGTCCGAGCGGTGCGACGGGGCGGCGGCCGCCACCGCCAGGGTGAAGGCGGACCTCCGGGCAACGAAGAAAGAAATGGAGCGGCTGACCCTCACTATGAAGCACGCCGCCACCTATCGCCAGCTCCGTCCCCTGTATGAGGAATACCGCCAGTCCAGGGACAAGGAGAAGTTCCTCCGGGGGCATGAGGGCGAAATCATCCTGTTTGAGGCGGCGGCAAGAGAGCTGAAACGCCTGGACGCTGTACCCCTGCCCGCCACCAAACGGCTCCGGGCCGAGATGGACGGGCTCACCGCCAGGCGGACCGCCCTGCAATCGGAATATCGGAAGGCCCAGCGGGAGGAGCGGGAGTACGACACCCTCCGCCAGAATGTGGAGGCCCTGCTGGAAAAGCCAAGGGAAGCCGAACCGCAGAGGCAGCGGAATCACGAACTGGAATAGGTAGGATTGTGCGCTTTGCCGGACTTTTCAAAGGCCCCTGGGCGCAGTCAGATTTTCCCGGTATAATGGAGACAGGAATGGAGGTGCTGCCAATGACGAGAACCGAGGCCGTCAAGGACTTTTTCAAGAAGGCGGTTTTGCCCGTCGCCATCGCCGGGCTGCTGTACTGCATTTTCAAATCCGCCTGCATCAGGAATGGAGAGCTGGATCTTCTCTGGCTCTGGATACTCTGCGGCCTGCCCTTCGGCATCCATCGGATGTGCGTCTGGATCGTGCCGGGCGGCGGCTCCCTGGGCGGCGGCGCCGCGCTGTTCGTGCTGAACTTCATCATCGGCGGCCTCATCGGGGGCTTCGTCCTGGTGTGGCGCCTGCTGGTGGCGGCATGGTATGTGCCCCTCACCATCTACCGCCTGATCGTGGGATATTGAGATGGACAAATGATAGAGAGCCGGCTGGCATTGACCAGCCGGCTCTCCTCATGGTGTCCGCTCCAGAATAAATTTTGTTACCAGATCCGCATACTGTTCCAGCCGCACCATCAGCGCCAGGTGGCCGCCGGTCAGGTCGGTGACCACCGTGGGACTTGGCATCAGGGCGATCAGGTCCTCCCGGCAGGCCGGGGTGAAGGTGGTGTCGTCCTCGGACAAAATCAGCAGCACCCGCCCCTCCCACGGGGCAAAATCATTGCGGGTCATGCCAAAGTAGTGTTCTGCGTCACAGAGAAAGTCAATCATGTGCTGTTCATAGGGCTTGGTGAGCAGTTCCATCATAGCGCCGCACATTTCCTCCATAGCGGCCTTTTCCTGGGCTGTAAAGCCATCGGTTTTCTTTTTCATCACCGCCCATCTCATCATCCGCTTGATGAGCGGAAACGGCAGGAAGGCAAGCCATTTTTTGAACTTCCGCTGGCTTTCGATTATCTTCATCAGATCCTGATACCCGGCCTTGCTCATGCTGCCGGACAGCGAGCAGGTGTTGGAGAGGACCAGCCCCTCCACCACTTCCGGGTGGCGGGAGGCGATGACCTGGGCCACTACGCCGCCCAGGGACTGTCCCACCAGCCAGACCTTTTCCTTCAGGTGGCGGAGTAGTTCAGCCACGGCATCGGCAAACTCGCCGTTGTCCCCGAACTGGAGCTGATAGTCAAAGGTCAGCACCGAAAAATCCCTGGCGAACCGGGCAAAGTGCTTATAAAACAGGTCGGACAGCCCAATGCCGCCCGTGAGCAGGACCAGCGTGGCTTTGGCCTGGGGATTTTGATAGTAGCGATAGGTAAAGAGTTTCCCGCTGCTGACCGTGAAGGCAGCGGTTGGATAAACCCGGCGAAATTCTGCAAGTGTCATGGAACTCCTCCTTTCAGATCCAGGTGAGCAGATACCCGTTGATTAAAGCAACAGCCAAAAACAGAAGAACTCCCCGCAGGAAAGCGTAAAAGTGTTTGCGGGGGTCCGCATATAATTCCGGACTTTCCTCGGTGCCGGAAAACCGCACCCGTTTTGTGTGCCGCCACCAAAGCAGGTCGATCACCAAAAAATCAAACAGATTCAGCGCCTGTCCTAAAAGCAGAGTGTTCAAAAAGTTGCCTGCAAAATATTCCTGCCGGGTGAGAAGCCCCATCGCAAACAGGAGCGCAGTAAACAAAAGCAGATTTCCAACGAAGATGGCCGCAGGACCTCGCTGCCGAATATTTCCTGATAGCTCCGGGCGGGCTTTCACAATCTTCTGTACCTCGTCCGGGTAAGTAGAAAAATTACGGATGTTTTTCTCGTCGCTCCCGGTGCCCAGCCAGCAAAAAGCCCAAAACAAGGAACACAGGAGCATACCCTCTGCCAGCAGCATTTGAACCATCTTCCATCTCCCGATTTCTATTTTCCCTGCCGTTCTTTGTCCCAACGGGAACCCTTTTTGCAGATATAAAAGTCACAGCAGTCACCGCCGGCAGCCAGCGTTTTGGTACGGTAGAGCCGCCCACCCATCCAGTCGACGGACATCGTGTCCAGAGCGCATAGATAGGGAACCAGATGAGGAAGGCCCTCCTGTCGGCCCAGGGCACACAGACCGCACTGGTGGTAAAGGATCGTATATTCCTCTGCATCCCGGCCGAAGATGACCTCGGCATTCCACTGAAAGGGGTTCCTATCTGCATCCGCCAAAGATGCAGTCGCTGCTCGCTTATATTGAGCCTTCAATGTAAATGCAGTCTTGGCTTTGCCCCGGAAGGCGGTCACAACCAGAGGAGAACGCATACTGGCACTTACCATGCCCTCAAAGCACTTTTCACTCATTTTTTCTTCTGCCGCCTTATAGATAGACAGCCATAGAATTCCACCAGTCAGGCAGACCCGCAACGGGTTTTCCATCATGGAGCCAATATCCGGGGTACGGGATACCATTTGCCGGTAAATCTGCTTAGAGAGCTGCTTCAACGCAGAAATATCCCATCCCAACTCCTGCCTTGCCAGATACCGAAATGCGGCAGGAGCGATGGCAGCCCACATCAGCCTTTCACAATATGTATAGGTCATGACAAACCTCCGTCTTACTTCCGCCCCACCAGCATCCGGGAGTCGCCCAGCATCATCATGCCCGCCCGCCGGCGGGAACCGAAAGCCTCCTGGGCCGTGTCGATGAGGCGCACGTCCTCATAGCCCATGTCCCGCAGCTTTTGGACAAAGGCATCCATGTCCCCGTACATTTTTGGCTTCATGTCATCGTTGAGCGCAAAGACGCCGCCCTTTTTCAGCACCCGCAGGGTCTCCAACAGCAGAGCCTGCTTGTCCGCACCCATTACATTGTGGTAGACATAGTTGCTCACCACGGCGTCGAAACTCTCATCAGGGAAATCCAGCTTGTTGGCATCCCCGTGCTGGAACCGGCACCGGGCGGCTACACCTTCGCTTGCGGCGTTTTTCTCGCACATAGTCTGGTTGTAGCCGAAGTCTGCGCCCCAATAGTCAATGCCCGTTACTTTTGCCTCCGGCCACATCAGGGCCGCCCGGATGGACAATGGCCCGGAGCCGCAGCCTACTTCCAGAAGCTGCCCTTGCCCGTCAAAATCCAGATGGGAGAGGACGACCTGATGGACCCGCTCCATCATTCCTCCGCCGCCGAAAGCGTACTGTTTCCGTATCCATGCACACCAGATCAGCAGGGCAAGCAGCGCCGCTGCGGCGACGGAGAACAGGACGCCCAGCGCGGCGATATGGAACACCACAAAGGACAGCACTGCCAGTACCACAGACAGCGCCAAAAGGGCGCCCATCACATAGAAAACAGGGTTTGACATCCAGCTCCCGTAATTCTCCCCATGCGTCCCAAGGTGGATCGCTGCTTCTTTTGCTTTCCTTCGTTCAACCATAGTTATCCCCACTTTCTCGTTATAAACGTTCAATTCTGTCGCGTAAGAGATCAATGATCTCCCTCTGAGCCTTCTTTCCCTCTGGATAAAAAGAAAAGCTGGGCCAACAATGACACATACCAGGTGCGATGTGAATTTGACAGGGCACACCGTATTTCTCAAACGCTTCGGCAAAGTATTCCGCTTCCACGGAGAGCACCTCGTCTCCACCGTAATAAAAATGCGTCATTGGAAAATTGGAAAAATCCCCAGCCGTACCTGCCAGCATATACGCCGGAACATCTTCGCCGTGCTCCATCAAATTGCGTACAGTCGTCATGAATCCGGCATCCACAATGAAATCTTTCTTGTTCAGCGCGCTCATTTTCTGCTTTTCGGCCTCGCTCATCGGGACGCACCCAGGTGAAGATGCAATGATCAGCCCTGGCATGGGTAGAGGTTTGGGCTGAGCGTTGTTGTGTAGCCCCACTCCTATGGCCAGTGCTCCGCCGGAGGAAAAGCCCAAAATTGCAATATTCTCCGGCGCATACTCCCGCAGCATTTCGCGGTAGACGGCATAAACCGCGTCAAATGCACATTTCACGCTTTGCCTGGTGCAGAGCGGATAGTATGGAAACCATATGTCGCGGCCGCTTTTGGCTCCCATCCTTTCTGCCAGCTTCACATCTCCGTCATCTGGCCCCAAGATATATCCGCCTCCAAACAGAAAGAGAAGCGCACACTGAGACGGAGCATCCCCGGTTCGGATTTTCAGGCAGTGAGAGCCATTGATAAGCCGATCCTCGTATCCAAATCCCCGTCGGGACGTCATACGAAAGCCACGCGTCTCATTCATCTTTTCCACTTTTTTCAGCAACTCATCCTGCGGCAAAGCAAACAGTTTCTTCATTCCCATTAACTTTACTGCTACCTTTGCAATCTTAAAACGGATACTCAACCGGCAACACCGTCCTTTCTTGCAGTTCATCTAATCATTCCTATTATCAATCCAAATCCCGCCTGGGCCGCCGCCATGAGGGGGCACAGCAAGAGCGGCCACTGGAGCAGATGCTCCGGCAGAGCGTATTCCTTCATCCAGGCTTTGAACCCATAGCCTGGGTGCCCTTCGGTTCCTGAGATGATAAAACGGCGTTTTGCTTTTTTCTGTATCAGCCAGAAGTCCAGAAAAAGCAGATCACAGACATTGACGACCATCCACTGGATATATCCCGTCAGGGCCAAACGCCAGAAGCCGGTTGTCCCGCCCTCCACAGTGCTGACCGCACCATAAAGAAGGAGGGGCAGCAACTCCCCAAAGCAGATCCAAAGCCAGTAAAAACGGTTTTCGGCCTTTGTCGGCGGTTCTTTCGCCGCCTTGATGATGGCGGTCGGATAGCAGGGGAAACATCAGCCGGGGTTTATACAGCGCCACCGCCGCGGCGAACAGGTTAAAATAGGCCGCCATGGCGAGCCCGTCCAAGAATGTGCGCGTCCAGTTCATATACATCCCCCTTCTACTTTTAAGCAAGCCAGAAGGTTAGCAACAACTAACCGATATGTATTTAGTGTATCTTATCCTGCATGAAAAAGCAATGCACCATTGATGCCTTCCTGCGATTTTGCACTATGGAAATGTGGAAAACGGCCGCTCCGCCGATGGAAAACAGATATTCACGGCCCGATGGAAAAGCCGCCGGCTTTCCCACAGCCCGCAAACATCGTTTCCCACAGTTCCGCAAGCATGACCGTTTACGCACATTCCCACAGCGCCTACTACGGCGAATATCCTTCCTGTCCGATCCTGATTGAAAGAGATAAAAGAGAACAAAAAAAGAAGCGGGAGCGTCACCCTTGGCTCAAACCGAAGGCGGCGCTCCCGCTCTGTAATGGAAAAGTGTTCAAAATTGCGGCTTTACACCCCTCAAATCAGAGGGAGAGGCCCGCATGAGAAACCATAAGGACGGCTCCCGGAAAAGCCACCGCAGGCGATTTTTCAGCCCATTTTCAACCCTTATCTGCACACTTTTTCGAGCGTGCGGACTGGTAATGGGGACAGGCGATGAGGACTGCCCGGAAGCTCTGCTTGCATGGGTGGACACAGCCCTTGCAGATCTCATTATATCTGCGGCGGCCGTTCTCCCCGAGGAAGAAGGACCATTCCAGCCGCCACTTCTTGCTCCGGCTCACAGGTCATGCTCCGGGGGCTTCTTCTGCTGGGCCCTGTCCGGGGGCTTGCGCTCGCCGCACTCCCGTTTGGCCTCCGCCAGCCGCTCCCGGATGGAGGGCTTCTTCTCCGGCGTGGTCCTGCGCGCCTCACCCTGGGCCTTCTCTAACTCCTCGCCCTTGCGACCGTTGTTCAGCACCCCGTCGATCATCCCGTAGTCGTCCTCCAGGGTCATCTCGGCGGTGCGGAGCGGGTTCTCCGGCTCCACCGGCAGGGCGATGATCTGCCCGTTCAGGCTGATGAACTGTTCCGGCTGCTTGAAGTGCTCCGTGTACTTCTGCACCTGCTCCGGGGTCAGGGAGGTGAAGCTGTCCTCACTCAGCCCCACCACCAGGAAGGTGCCGGCCATGACGTCGTAAATCTCCCCATGCTCGTCCCGCAGGCCCCGGTTCAGCTCCAGGCCGATGAGCTTGCCCTCATCGTTGCAGACCAGCCCCACCGGGTCGGAGAAGGGATAGGCGGTGGCAATGTCGCCGCCCACTTCCGCCTGTAACGAATGGAGGCCGGGGTCGATCTCCTTCACATAGGGCTTCTTCATGGGCTCCACCACCAGGACGGTCATCTTTTCCGGGGTGATATGTTCCTGGACCTCCTCGTTTCGGATAGCGAAGGAGCGGGAACCGTTGCCCATGACGAGATACTTCCCATCGTCAGACTGATGGTGGAAGCCGTATCCGGCTGCCTCCATCTGTTCCCGGCTCATATCCGTCACATAGAAGGTGCCCCTGGGGGTCCGCACTGTTTCGCCGGTCTCCCGGTCATCCGGGGAGGGCGCCGGGGTCTGTCCGGCCAGCTCCGCCTCATACTCCCGGCCCGCCTGCTCCGCAAAGGCCAGCATCTCGTCCGCATGGGACTTGTCCGGGTCCTCCAATGCCGCTTTGATTACAGCCGGATCAAAGTCAAGAAATTCCTCATAGCCGGTGGCGTCTTTGAATTTCTCAATCTCCGAAGGGAGATAGTCCTCCTGGGTCTGCCCCAGGGCGGCCAGCTTCTCATCCAGGGCGGAAATGCGGCCGGCCATCAGATTTTCGTAGATCTCCTCCTTGGCCGCGTGCTCCTCCGGGTGCTCGGCGGCATACTGCGGGTCGTGCTGGCGGAAGAACTCGTCCATATCGTAGGCGATGTCCATCGCCCATTCGGATTTTTCCTCCTCGGTCAGCTCCTTCGCGTCCTGGAAGGTCATCACCCGGTATTCCTCCGGGATGCTGCCATGCTCCCCATCGTAATACTCATGGAAGCTGCTCCCGGTGTCCCGCACATACCCCAGGTCGGTGAACTCGCCGCCCTCCTCCAGGGCGACGTCCCGGCCGTAGGCCTCATAGTCGATGTAGTTCCGCAGGTGCTCCGGCACCTGCATGGCGTCCAGCTCCTCGATGTAATACCGGCCCAGGTCGTCGTGGTCGTGGATGTCGGGGTAAATGTCGTAGCAGTCCAGGTTCCCGGTCAGGTTGATGATCTCCTGCAAGCTGCCCGAATGGTCGCCGATCTCCATCGCCGCCTGGAACTGTTCGTACTCGCCCTGGCTCATCTCGTCCAGTTTGGAGGCCAGGTAGTTGAGCTCGTCCAGGTTCTCATACTCGCCCAGCTTGTCGTAGAGGCCGTCCACATAGCAGTCATAGTCAGTGATGAACCACTCCTCATAGGGCTGGCCGAAGTCATCCTTCTGCCCAATGCCGATCCGTTCAAACACCTTCTGCATCTCCTCTGGCGTGGTGGGGAACTTCACCCATTCGCCCACCAGGTCGCCCTCGTTGTACTTGCCCAGGTTGGTGATGAAGGCGGCAAAGGGATAATCCTTGTCATATTCATAATGGGGCATATACGCACCTCCTTACAGCTCCGGCTCAGACTTCCCCTTGCGGGGCGCCTGGGCCTTATTTTTGTTCCTGCACTCCTGTTTGCTCTGTTCCAGCCGCTCCCTGATGGAGGGCTTGCGGTCCGCCTGCTTCGCCTGGGGGCGGTCGTGCTGCCATGGGTCATCCGTGGGGAACAGATACCCCCGGCTGGTGAAGCACCCCCGGTCCTCCTCCAGGGCGCACCGGCCGAAGGGGGCGGGGTCAATGGCGGCCCGGAGGTCGTCCGTCAGGCCGATGGTCAGTTTCTCCTCCAGGTACTCCCAGCCCAGGTCCTCCAGGGTCCGAACATGGGGCTCCAGCACGAAGCAGTCCACATTTTTCTCAAATTCCAGGAACTGCTCCGCCGTGGTCAGCCGATAGGGGGACTCCTGGACAGCAGCCAGAAGGTCCCGGTCCTCCTGGGATAGGTCGGCAACGGCTTTCGCTACCGCCGCCAGCTCCTCCCGGCTCATGTTCTGTTCAGCGCCGCCCAGGGAAATATCCGGGATTGCTTTATCTGCCATTCACGCCCTCCTTCCGTTTGGGGAACTCCAATTTGAAGCGGACATACTTCTCGCCGGTATCGTCCAGCACCACCACCGCGTCATAGGCGGCGCCCTTCTTTTCAGACCACATCCCCTTGACGGAGGTGCGGCCCTTCTTCAAAAGGTCGCCGGCCATCTTTTTCGTCAGCTCCTTCTTGCGGGAGGTCCAGAAGCGGTCGTCCTTCCAAAGGACAAAGCGGCAGGCGCGGTCGGAGCAGTAAAAATTCTTCCTGCCCTCATAGACCGGCTTGCCGCAGCGGGGGCAGAGACCCACGGCCTCCCGCTCCGGGGCGAACAGCTTCTGGCCCTCCTCGGAGATGTGGGAATAGGTTTTCACCAGTTCCCGCGCCATGTCAGAGATCCCCGCCATGAAAGCGGCGGGATCGCCCTCACCCCTGGCGATGGCGGTCAGCTTCTGCTCCCACTCCGCCGTGAGCATGGGAGAGGTCAAAGTATCCGGCAGGACGGTGACCAGGTTGATCCCCGCCTTGGTAGGGATGAGACTTTTCCCTTTGCGCTCCACAAACCCGGCCGCCACCAGCTTCTCCAGGATCGCCGCCCTGGTGGCCGGGGTGCCCAGGCCCTTGCGCTCGGCGTCCTCCGGCATCTCCTCTTTCCCGGCAGTCTCCATCGCCGCCAGGAGGGTGTCCTCCGTGTACGCCTTGGGCGGGGCGGTGAAGTGTTCGGTGACAGCGGCCTCCACCTGGTCAAAAAGTTGACCCTCGGTGAAGTCCGGCAGAGCGGCGGGTTCCGCCTCGCCCTCCGGCTGCTCCTTCAGGGAAGCGCGGAAAATGTGGTCGATCTCACGCCAGCCCTCGGAGAGGATGCGCCGCCCCTTGGCGGTGAAGGTCTGCCCGCCGCAGGTAAAGGTCGCCGTCACCGCCTCGTACACATAGGGCTCCGCAACCGCGCACAGCAGCTCCCGGCACACCAGCAGAAGGATATTGCGCTCACCCACGGGCAGTTCGGACAGGTCCGCCTTCTCCAGCTCCAGCGTGGGGATGATGGCGCGGTGGTCGGACACCTTCTTGTCATTTACCAGCAGGGATACATCCGGGAAGAACTCCCCGCACCCGTCAAAGGGCGGTACCTTGGCCGCCAGGTGGAGGACCACCGAAGCGGTTTCCGCCATGTCGGCGGTCAAAAACCGGCTGTCCGTCCGGGGATAGGTCAGCAGCTTTTTCTCATAGAGGGATTGTGCGTAGTCCAGCGTCTGTTTCGCCGTGTAGCCGAAGATGCGGTTGGCCTCCCGCTGGAGGGTGGTCAGGTCGTAGAGCCTGGGCGGTGCCTCTTTCTTCTGTTCACGGGTGACGGAAGCGCAGACTGCCTCCGCGCCGGCACAGGCCGCCCGCAGGGCCTCCGCCTCCTCCGGGGCGGTGATCTTCTCCGACACCGCCTCGGCCCCGCCAAAGGTTAGGCGCACATGATGGTATTTCTCTTTGCGGAACATTGTGATTTTGCTGTCCCGCTCCACCAGCATGGCAAGGGTGGGGGTCTGCACCCGCCCCACATTCAGGGTGCGGTGGTAGAGGACAGAAAAAAGTCTTGTGGCGTTGATCCCAATGAGCCAGTCTGCTTTCTGGCGGCAGAGGGCGGACTGGTACAGCGGGTCATACTCCGCGCCGGGGCGCAGGTCCTGGAAGCCCTCCCGGATCGCCGCGTCCTCCATGGAAGAGATCCACAGACGGGAGAAGGGCTTCTGGCATCCCGCCATCTCATAGACCAGCCGGAAGATGAGCTCGCCCTCCCGCCCGGCGTCGCAGGCGTTGACCAGCTCGGTGACGTCCTCTCGCTCCATGAGGTGCTTCAAGTTCTGGAAGGCGTCCTCCTTGCCCTTCGCCAGCACATAGCGGAAGGGCTCCGGCAGGATGGGAAGGTCATCATACTTCCATTTCTTATAACCAAGGTCGTACCCGGCTGCGTCCATCGGGGACACCAGATGCCCCACGCACCAGGAAACGATGAGCCCATTTCCTTCAAAACAGCCATCGGCCCTGGATGTGACACCCAGGGCCGACGCGACGGCTTTTGCAACACTCGGTTTCTCACAGATCACCAGCTTCATTTCGTATCCTCCATTTCTTCCTCCGGTTCCGGTTCGTCCTCGTTGATATACTCCTCCTCATCCGCAAAATCATAGTCGTCCGGGTCTGCGCTGACCTTGGACGCCTGCTTGGGACGGATAAACTTGATATAGGCGAAGGCTCCGCCGCCGCCCAGCACCACCAGCGCCAGGACCAGCGCCAGGGCGCCCATGCCCCCGGACTTCTCCGCCTCCGGCTCCGGTTCGGGTTCCGGCTCCGGCTCCGCGCCGGCGCACTCGGCCATATTCACTGCGCACACCTCGCAGGAGGTGTTCACCGCCCCGGCCTGGCATTTCTCCGTACAGGTGCAGACCGCCGGCGCCTCCTGGGCCTCGCCATCCTCCATCAGTGCCAGGAGGTCCGCCTCGTCCACCTGGTTCAGGAAGTGGACGGTCTGCGCCCCCTCGTCATCCCGGTCGATGATGAGATAGAACACGTTGCCGCCCTTTGTCTCCACCGTGATGAACTGCTTGCCGGAGGATGTCCCGCCCAGGTCGTCAATGAGGGACAGGTTCCCATCCGGGGTCAGGGCTGCCCCTCCGCCCCCGGAGAGGCCGGAGGCGAACAGCTCCAGCAGGGCGGAGAGGTCCGTCCCGTCCAGGGAGAGGGAGAAGCTGCCCGTGTCCGTGATGGTCAGGTAGTCGGAATGAACATAGCCCTCCCGCTCCGGCAGAAGCACCTTGACCCATTCGCCCTCGGTGCCGATGACTTCTACCTGCGCCCCATCGGGAAGCTGGGTGAAGGCGTCGTTATCCAGCCCAGCGCCGGTGCGGACATTCAGGCTGCCGCCGCAGGTGGTCACGGTGCCGGTCTGCTGGGTTTCCCATTTCTCCGTGTCAGGGGTGAACAGGATACCGTCCTCGGTGACAGTCACAGTCCCCAGGCCGCCCAGCAGTTCGGTGATCTGGTCCAGGGTGTCCCCGTCTGCCTCCGTGTTATTGTCCGCGCTATCATCGCCGGCGGGATCTTCCTCATCAGTGATAGTGACCTCCGGGGCCTCGGCGTCCTCCGCAGGGTCCGCCTCCGTCCCGGCAGTTTCGGTGTAGTAGGGTTCGCCCTCCCCACCGCCGGCGAAAGCGGGGACAGCAAAGGCCGTGGCACAGAGCGCCACGGCCAGGGCCGCCGTAAACAGGCGGATGATCTTCTTATTCTTCATACTCGGTATCCTCCATCTCATTCTCGCCGGGGTCCGCCGCGGCCTCCGCCTCCATCATGCCCTCCGGCAGGGTGATGAGGCCGCTGGCGTAGGCCTTCAGGAAGGCCGTCAGTTCCCGGTTGTCCATCTTCACCGCCTTGACCATGCGGACGATCTCCAGGTTCTCCTCCTCGGTGAGCTGGGCCTCCAGGGCGCGGAGGCGCTTCTGCTGCTCGGAGATTTTCTCCTTGGTCTTTTCAATGTCACGGCGGATCTTCTCAACAGTTGCCATGTGTGCAAAACTCCTTTCCATATCGTTCTTTCCATGAATAGTTACGGCCCAGGCCCTGGACCGTTTTCAAATTGGGGCGGGCGTTGTCCTCCAGGGCGATGGCCCTTCGGAACAGGTCCGGGTGGTGGTCCCGCAAGTGGATGATCTCCTCCGCCCTCATGCTGGGGCAGAAGAAGCAGGAGGATTTGCCCGGCTGGGGCAGGCCCGCATTTTCAATGGCCTGCATACACGCCGCCCGGTCCCATCCCCACTCCATCAGGGGATACCACTTGCTGTACTTGGGGTCGGCCAGGTCTCCCAGCAGCACCTTGTCGCTGCGGTAGCCCTCTCCGGCGTCGTAGCCGATGAACTTCACCACCCGCTTGCCCGCTGCCCATACCTTGCGGCAGGGCGGGTAGCGGTTGCAGAACTTGTCCTGCGGCCCGATCTTGTGTTTCAGGGAACAACGCTTGAAGCCGTAGGCGATGGAGGGCAGAGTGCCGCTCTGCAAGCACTCCTGCTCCAAAGTCAGCTGCTTTCCGTCCCACGTGGTCTTGTAGACTCTGGTGATGGGCGGCATCCCGTGATCCTTCAGCCAGCGGTCCATAATGTCCAGGTAGGCATAGGTGTGGGGATGCTCCGCCCCGGTATCCGCAAAGAGGATCAGGTCTACCGGGATACGGTGCTGGTGCAGGCCGACTAAAAGGGCGGTGCTGTTGACACCGCCCCCATAGGAAACCATATTGATGTGTGCTTCACCTCCCATCAGTTGTACGGCGGCCGGCCGTAGGCATAAAAGTGAGACTGCCAGTAACTTGTATTCAAATTGGTGTAGGAAATCGGGTCTCCGCAATGCAGCATCATCCCATCGCCCACATAAATACCCACATGGGAGATACCGCTGGTGTCATAGGTGCCCACGAAGAACACCAAATCACCGGGCTGGGGGTCGGATACCGGCGTGGAGATATTGTAGAGCCCCTGGGCGCCCAGCCGCCCGGTGTTACAAAGCCCGGTGCTGGTCAGCACATAGCTGACGAAGCCGGAACAGTCAAACGATGTCTCCGGGCTGCTCCCGCCCCACACATAGGGGTATCCCAGGTATTTCTCCGCCTCGGTGATGAGGGTGGCGAACCGCTCATCCGTCAGGTACTCGGCGGGAATGTCCCAGGCCGTGGGCGGGTTCTCAATGTACTTACCCACATACCCGGAGGACGGGAACAGGTCCGGTCGGTTGCCCAGGGTGGACATATACACGGCGTACATGGAGAGCTGGTCCTCGCCCATGATATAGACCGGCACATGGGAGAGGTCGAAATTCTCCAGCGTGACGGTGCAGATGTACCAGGTGTAGGGAACCTCTACCTCGTACTCGTTGCCCTCGCTGTCCGTCCTCGTTTCTGTCCGATACCGTGTTTCAGTGGTCACGGTCTCGGTGAGGATGTACTGCTTGTCAAAGAGCATTTCCAGATCCCCTTGCACCTCGTCCAGGGTGAACACCCCCTCGTGAAGCGCCGACAGGATGGACAGCAGCACATAGGGGTCATGCTCGATCTCGTCCAGGTCAAAGTGGTACTCGTCGTAGTCGTGGGTGGCCTCGTAGGTGTTCAGATATTCTTGCAGCTCCGCCTCCATCTCGCAGTAGGCGGCCTCGGCCCCGGTCAGGTCCGCGTCCTCCGAGAGATAGGAGGAGGCCACCAGGCCGGAGGTGCCACCGCCGAACATGGAGGTGCAGGACTGCATCAGCCCCATGATGAGCATGAGGATCAGCCCAATCCCGCCCACGATGAGGAGGGTGTGCTTGTTTTTGGTGACGAAGCCGCCCAGCTTCTGGGCGATGGTCCCGCCGCCCTTCTTCGCTGCGGAGGCGGCGGTCTGGGACGCCTTGCCCGCGGCCTGGGCTGCGCCGGTTCCTGCCCGGTGGGCGGCGGCGTACTGTTTTTGCAGCCGTTTCTTCTGCCACAGCCGGGAGATGGGATTGCTGGACGCAAGCTGGGGGTTCTCCATAACGGACTTCTGCCAATAGAAATCCGCATTGGCCTTCACCGCTACCTGCTCCGCTTTTGATACATCCCGCCAGGGTTTCAGCTTACAGTTCGCACGCGCCTGGTGGAAGCGGCGGCCGCCATAGCCCACGGCCTTCTCGATCTGCCGCTCCCCCAGGTGGCCGGCCTGGACGCCGGAATTTTCACCCTCCACCTTGCTCACTTCGCCGTGGAGGGTGGACTTGACCTCCTGCACCGGCCGGGATAAGGGATTGCCATGCTCCTTGCCGGGAGGCTTCACGGGGACGGCGGCCTTTGCCGCGTCCAGCTTATCCGCCGCCTTGTCGGACTTTCGGACAGCCTTTTTCAGCTCCGGCGCCGCCCGGTCTGCCTCGGAAAACTGCAAACGGGAGGAAGGGCGGTCCCTGGCCGCCTCACCATCCCGGAAGGTGTCGCGCCGCTTGCGCCGCGCCTTTTTCGCCTGGCGGCGTTCCACATGGCCCGCCGCCTCGTCCACCGCCCGGCTCAGCACACCGGCGGTCTCATCAGCAGAGGAATAGTCCTGCTCCGGGGGACGGTCCGAAACATGGGTGGCCTCGCCGGTCACCAGGTTCACCGAAATGGCCCCGTCACGGGTCATCTTCTGGGCCTCCTTCTCGGAGGCTTTCCATTCCTGCATTTATCCGTCACCTCCTCCATAGGGGCAGATGCCGGCGCACGCCCCGGTCTCGATCATGGAAATATAGTGAAAAATGGGATAGGCCTGGGGCGGGCAGACCGCGTTGCCCAGGGTTTTCAGCCGCAGGGCCCGGTCCTTCGTGTCCTCCGTTATGCGGGGGACGCCCTCCGGCTCGCCGGCCCAGAGGATACAGCCGTCCATCCTTTCGGGAAGCCCATGAGCCATTCCACCCAGTCCGGGTTCAGCGCCGCCTTCTCCGAGAGGGGTTTCTCCTGGTGGATGATCTGCGCCGACAGGTTGGTTGCCGGGGATTTGTCCCGGAAGGCCGCCGGTTTCAGGGTGGAGCGGTAGCCCTCCGACGCCGCCGGCGTCAGGTAGAATACCGCCGCCGACAGGGACAGGCTCCAGATCGTCCCGTCCTTGTTCCGCTTGCGGAAGATCCCGTTGTCCGACAGGAACACATCCAGGTTGGCAGCGTCCCGACAGGTGGATTTGTCGGAGGCAAGGGGTGTGGGAAACATCAGCCGCGACGATAAAAGTTCGCTGGCGCTCATGCCATGCGCCGACGCCGCAAGCCGGAAATACGAATGGGAGAACAGCGTATCCCGCTTTTGCCAGGTCAAAGATCGTTTTGTCGAGCCCCATATTGATGAAGCCAGCAACATTTTCCCCAAGCACCCAACGGGGCCGCAGTTCGGCAATAACGCGGCACATTTCCGGCCACAGGTAGCGTTCATCCGCAAAGCCCCGCCGCTTTCCTGCGGTGGAGAAGGGCTGGCACGGGAATCCGCCGGAGAGGATGGTGACGGTTTCAAGTCCTGTTTTCTCAAAAAACGCCTCCTTCGTGAATGTGGTGATGTCCCGGAACTTCGGCACATCCGGCCAGTGCCGCTCCAGAATAGAATAGGGGTAGTCCGCCCATTCACATTGACAGACGGTCTCGAATCCGGCTGCCTCTGCCGCCAGGTCCAGACCGCCGATGCCGGAGAACAGGCTTACATGGGTCAGTCGCTCCATACCTCATCCCCTTCAAGGCCGTCATCCTGGGGTTCGTCCTCCACATCCTCCAGGGGAATCAAGTTATGGCGTTTGATGATGGCCTCCTCCAGGGTATCATGGGCAACGCCGCGGCCCTCCGGGAGCCCCAGGCTGCGGTAGATCCGCTTCATCTCTTTCTCATAATTGCCGGCCCGCTTTTTCAAACGGAGAAAATCCTTCTCCGTCTCCGCCTCCGACAGGCGGCGGGCCAGCGAATAGTAGAGGACGATCAGGTGGTGGATGTCGCCCACCAGCATACGGAAGCCACTGCCGGGGATGATGTACTCATCCCGATATTTCTTGGGCTTCGGCTCCTCCTCCGGGACCACCTCCACCTCATCCAGCTCCTTGTCCATGAGCCCCTTCAAATCCTTGGGGTCGCCAAACACCAGGTAGCGGCCGGGGATGCCCCAGCTCTGGAACTTCTCCTCGGCGATCTCACCGTACCGCTTCGCCGTGTCCAGCACATGGAACACATCCTCCTCGTCCTTGATGCGGCCAGCCAGAAAAGCGAGCTGGTGGAGGAGCCCATACAGGTGAACCTCATCGTTGATGTGGGAGAGATAGGTCTTGCCGTTGATGACATACAGTTTGTTTTTCATATTCACGCCTCCGTTTCCGCTACGTGTTCCACCTCGCTGGGTTTGGTGGTGAGCAGCTTGTAAAGCTCCGTGTCCTTGGGGAAGTCGTCCGCAAAGGGCAGGATCACATTGTTGAAGAACAGCAGCCCGTGGCCCGGCTCGGAATTGGTCACATAGGCAAGCTGTTCCGCCGAAATGCCCAGCCGCTCCGCCAAAATCTTGCGGTCGCCGGCGGCCTGGTTGAGCATATAGATGAAGTCGCTGTTTTCCAGGATGTTCTCGATCTCCGGGGAGGAGAGCAAGTCCTTGGGGTTCTGGGTGGCCCCCGTGGGGACGCCGCCCCACTTTCTAAACCGTTTCCAAATCTCGGCGCTGTACGCCGCGGTCTGCTCCTCCTTCAGCAGAAGGTGGAACTCATCCACGAAATACCAGGTGGAGCGGCCGATGGCCCGGTTGATGGTGACCGTATTCCACACCGCGTCCTGGACAATGAGCATCCCCGGCTTTTTCAGGTTTTTGCCCAGACCCTTGATGTCAAAGCAGACCAGCCGGTTGCGGATGTCCACGGTAGTGCGGTGATTAAAGAAGTTCAGCGAACCGTTCACATACAGATCCAGCGCCTGGGCCACCCGGTCGGCCTCCGGGATGCCCTGCGCCAGCAGCGCCTCCATCAGGTCGCCCAGGATGGGCATATTCTCCGGCCGGGGGTCGGCGAAGTAGGGCTGGTAGATCTTCTGCACCGCCCGGTCGATGACGGTTTTCTCGATGGCCTCCAGCCCCGTCTTGCTCCCCATGATGAGCTCGCAGAAGGACAGG
>OLSB01001052.1_pt1 | contig 28989 bp, 22 predicted proteins | sample 1672071 | NCBI WGS metagenome assembly OLSB01 (sample SAMEA3136642, study PRJEB25190) | human gut metagenome | biome: human gut; feature: human-associated habitat; material: faeces | place: Austria | collected 2013 | reverse complement strand
CTTGACGATGTCGAGGTTCTGGACGGTGACCTGATCGACGCCCATGTGACCAGCCTGCTTCTTGCCCGGGAAAATGCGGGAAGGATCGGTGCTGGAGCCCATGGAACCGGCGTGACGGTGAACGGGACCGCCGCCGTGGCTGGTGGGGGTACGGCCCTGGCCGAAGCGCTTGATAACGCCGGCGTAGCCCTTACCTTTGCTGATACCGGTGACGTCGACCTTGTCGCCTTCTGCGAAGACGTCAGCCTTGACTACGTCGCCGACTTCGAGCTTGCTGCTGTCCTCGAGGCGGAACTCCTTGAGGTGCTTGACCATGCCTACGCCCGCCTTCTTCAGGTGACCCTGCTCTGGCTGGCTGAGCTTCTTCTCGGCCACTTCTTCGTAGCCGAACTGGACTGCGTCATAGCCTTCCTTGTCCTTGTTCATCTTGGCGACGACCACGCAGGGGCCTGCCTCGATGACGGTCACGGGAATGACCTTGCCAGTCTCATCGAAGATCTGCGTCATGCCGACCTTCTTGCCGATGATGGCTTTCTTCATTGTATTTCCTCCTATTGGTTATTGGTCGTCTCGCATGGTCCGGGATTGGGTTCCCGTCCGGAGGCTGACGACTTAACCCGTCCGCATACGCAAGCTGCGGACTATGGGTCATTTACTTGTGTGGGTTTGCCGGGGTTGGGTTACGCGGGGATCAGAGCTTGATCTCGATCTCGACGCCTGCGGGGACTTCAACGCTCATCAGAGCTTCGACGGTCTTCTGGCTGGGGCTCATAATGTCGATAAGGCGCTTGTGGGTGCGGCGCTCGAACTGCTCGCGGCTGTCCTTATACTTATGAACTGCGCGGAGGATGGTGACGATCTCGGTCTTGGTGGGCAGGGGGATGGGGCCGGAGACCTTTGCATCGGTGCGCTTTGCGGCCTCGACGATGGTCTCGGCAGCCTTGTCGATGAGCTGATGGTCGTAAGCCTTGAGTCTGATGCGGATCATGTTCTTGCTTGCCATTTGGTTTTACTCCTTTTTTCGTACGTTTTTTCGACGGCATTAGGTCCCGTCTTTTGTCCCGTACGGATGAAGCGATTTTTGCACACTCATCCATGTGTATCAGACCCTGTCCGAAAAACAAACCGGCTTTTTTCAGCCGGTCTGATACCGTACAGGCGATATACACCATGTGCAGTACGCTTCAGCCGCCCGATTATGTATCGAAATGGCTTCGATACCGGACATACTCCACGGAAGTTACCTCATTTTCACGAGCAATCTCCCGCTTCATCGCATAATACGCCCGTCAGCAACGCACAGGCGCTCTCATAGAATAACAAAACTCCCTGTCCGTGTCAAGAGGGAGTTTTGTGTTTTTCGCAGATTTTTTCAATTATTTTTTGTGAAAAGTGCAAAGCATATGTTTCAAAGCTGTAACAGCCCGATTAAGACGCTTTGCCGTCAAATATTCCGTATTTCCTCGTCTATCGCATCGGCGAGACTCACAAGCTCGTTTGCTCGCTCGCGCAGCCGCTCCCCCGCTGCCGTCAGGCCGACGACGCGGTTATCGCGCTCAACAAGGCGCACGCCCAGCTCGTCCTCAAGCGCGGACAGGCTTCGGCTGACGGTGGAATGGCTCACAAAAAGCCGCTCCGCCGCCTGGGTGAAGTTTTTGGTCTCAGCGAGTGTCAAAAACACCCTCAGCTGTTCAATCTCCATTTTTTCCTTTCGTTGCAACGCTTCGAGTGGTCGTTACTGCGTCAGCCCGACCGGTGAGATTGTAAGTAATCTCTTTTGCACCCGCACTCTCAATAACCCTGAACAACCTCGTAGGGGCGAGCATCGCTCGTCCGGTGCTCGGCGCACGGCCGATCCGCGTTGAGATTGGCGGTTGTCGCTTTTGCGCCAGCCCGATTATGTCCTGCGGAGGTTTTCGGAGATTGTCATTGCCTAAATGATCGTTCTGCGAAGAATAACAGACCGTAGGGGCGGCCATTGGCCGTCCGTCTGTGAATATTCGCAGCGATGAATAAAAGAGCGCGAGTGCAGTAAAGACAATTCCTGTTATCGCCGGTCGGACGAGCGATGCTCGCCCCTACAAAACTGTGGTTTATTGCAATCTCTCATTCAGGCAGTGGAGATATGCGAACACCGTCAGAGTATATAATCGGGATACCGCAATACAGACACGCACGATCTTAACGCGGATAGCTCTCCGGCAGCCGCCGGTCAGTAGTTGAAGGTGTGCGGAAGGAGCTCCTTGAGGCGATAGCTGACATATCTGCCGTCGGCACGGCAGCACAGCACCTCCATCTCGCCGTCGTTGAACTCCGACAGGAACTGGCGGCAGGAGCCGCAGGGCATACAGTAGTTCTGGCTCTCGGCATAGATGGCTATGCGAACGAATTTACGGTATCCCTCGCTCACGGCCTTGACGCAGGCGGTGCGCTCGGCGCATATCGTGTCGCCCAAAGCGGCGTTTTCAACGTTGCAGCCCGTAAACACCTTTCCGCCCCTGCACTCGAGCGCCGCTCCCACGGCGAACTTCGAGTATGGCACATACGCCTTTCCGGAGGCTTCCCTCGCAATGCTCAGAAGTTCCTTGTCTGTCATCTCTCATCTCTCCTCAAATTTTAATCCTCTGCTTCATCCTTGGTGTCCGTCAGGGCCTTATCCACGTTTTCAAAGGTCACGGTCCAGTTCTGTATATTATAGAAGGGGTTATTCTCATTGACCTTGATGCCCTCTATAACGCCGCGGTGGGTTATCATCTGGTGCTTTTCGAAGCACAGCGGCACGAGGTAGGCTTTATTTATAATGTAGGCGCACATATTGTCGCAGGCGGTACGGCGGTTATCGTCATCGGCGGCAAGGTAGTCTGAGATAAGGCCCTCCAGCTTTTCGTCGCTTATGAGGCCGAAGTTGAGGTTTGCCGAGGTCATGAGCAGCTTGCTGGGGTCAAAATCGGAATTGAGGCGCACCTCGGCATAGTACATATCATAGTTCCCCGCGTTTATGAGGGCGAGGTAATGGTCCCAGTCCTGCTTGTTGACGGTGACCTTGATGCCGACAGACTTCATGTCCTCCGCGAATTTCTGCGCCGTGTTGACCTTTACGGTGCTGCCGCTGAATACGAGGAATTTGATGTCGATCTCCGTGAGCGTCTCTCCGTTTTTGATCTCGAGGTAGCCGTCCTCGTCATAGTCCTTTAGCCCCGCGTTGGAGAGTATCGTCTGCACCTGCTTCAGGTCGTATTTAAACTGCTTGGCATAGCTTTCGTTATACAGCTTGCTGGCGGGGTTTACCGGCAGGCACGCGGCCGCCGCGTAGCCGCCGAGCTGATCGACAAGATATTCTCTGTCAAAGGCGTAATTCAGGGCAAAGCGCAGGTACTCGTAGGACAGAGCCGGGCTCATCGAGTTGAAGGCGATGTAGTGCATATTCGTCGTGTTGAAGCCGCGGATCTCATTTGCGTTGCCGTAGCCGAGATTCGTGTTCGCGCTGGGGTCGTTCATGACCACGTCGATGAGCGAATCCTCAAAGGCGGAGATGGTGTTGTCGACGCCGGCGTACTCTCTGAGGTATATCGTCTTCAGCGGCAGGGTCGCGGAATTGGGGTATTTGCTGAAGGCGTTGAGGGAGTTATAGTCGTCGGCATAGGTGTAGGGGCCGGAGCCTACGGGATATGTATTGTTGAAGCTGCCGTACTGGATGACGGGCACGGTCAGCAGCATGGGAAACTGCATATTCTTTTTTGCCAGGGTCACGACGAAGGTCTTTTCGTCCGTAGCCGAGCATCCGTAGACATAGGTAAAGCGTCCCTTGAAGCGGTCGGAGTTTATCGCGCACTGCATCGAATAGGAGACGTCCGTTGCCGTGAGCTGCTGTCCGTCATGGAAGACATGGCTCGTGTCCACGGTGAACACCCAGCGCTGACCGCCGTCGGTTGTCTTCCAGCCGGTTATTATGTTCGGGATGATCTCAAAGCTGTTGCTGACCTCGAGCATATTCTCATACACGAGGTTGCACACGAGCTGGTTGTTCGTGTTAGTTGCGATAAGGGGATTCATGCTGTACTTCTTATTGCAGTTTAGGGTAAACACATCGTCGGCGGCCGCGGTCTGCCCCAGCTCCTTGCCGGCGCTTTTGCCCTCAACGTAATCGTCGTCCTTATCCGCGCTCTGACCGCAGGCGGCGAGGGACAGCAGCGTCAGCACCGCCAGCAGCATCGCCGTATATCTCTTTATTTTTCCTGACATGGATCCACTCCTCAAAGCATTATAGCCGCCGCCATGCTGCCGCGCACGCCGTCGGTCGCGCGGTGCGACCAGTATTTATCCGGCAGGCACATGGTACATTCATCGGAAACGTCGATGTTTTCCGCGCTCAGCCCGAGCTGCAAAAGTCTGCGGAGGTTGGCTCCGCGCAGGTCTACATGGGTCTTCCCGTTGGGCTTAAGATCAAAAAGTCCCTCCGTGTCGCCGCCAAGGTATCTTGATACCGCCTCGGGCACATCGTCATCGCACTCAAAGCAGCAGCGTCCGATGCTCGCGCCGACGGCGGCTGTTATGTTCTCCGGCTTTGCGCCCAGAGCCTGCATTTTCCCGACCGCGACGCCGAGAATATCCGCCACCGAGCTTTTCCAGCCGCAGTGCACCGCGGCTATGACCTGCGCGCGCTTATCGTGCAGCAGCACGGGCACGCAGTCGGCGATGTATATCATCAGCGGCAGCCCCTTTATGTTCGTCACAAGGCCGTCGGCGTCATAGCCGCGCTCTGTGCCGATGACATGGCGGTCGCTTTCGCTGACCACGCGCACCTCGGTGCCGTGGACCTGCCTTGTGACGGCGAAATCATCCGTGCCACAGCCCATTATCTCGCCCGCAAGGCGGTAATTCTCGCGCAGGCAGTCGGGGTCGTCGCCTCTGTTTTCGCCGAGGTTCCACGACGAAAACACGCCGCTGCTCACGCCGCCGATGCGTGTGGTGAACATATGCCTTGCCTCTATTTTGCTGCTTGTCATGTAAACGCAGCCGTTAAGTTCGTTTTCCTTAAACAAATCGTACCTCGCTTCTGCTAATCATTCGTTCCTGCCGCAGCATTCCTTGTACTTGAGCCGTCTTGAGCCGTCGGGCTTCATTTTGCCGCAGGGGCAGGGGTCGTTGCGCCCGGGCTTGGGAGCCTTCTTGACGGGCTTTTTCTTGGGGGCCTCGCCGCCGACATTCGCGGCCATGTTCCTCGCTACGGCCTTGCGCTCGATGGTCTGCTCCTTGCGGACGCGGAAGGTGAAGATACGGCGCACAGTCTCCTCACGGATGCCGTTTATCATCGCCTCGAACATATCGAAGCCCTCGCGCTTATAGGCGTCGATGGGCTTTACGTTGCCGTAGCCGCGCAGGCCGATACCGCGCTTGAGCTCGCTCATCGCGTCGATGTGATCCATCCAGTATTCGTCGACGACGCGGAGCATTATGACCCGCTCCAGCTCACGCATAAGGGGAGTACCGTCCGGCCCGGGGCCGAGCTCCGCCTCGCGCTTATCGTATACCTGCATTGCGATATCGTAAATGCGCTCGCTTATCTCATCGGCCTTCGCGCCGCCGAGCTCGTCGAACTTTATCGCGCCCTTGGGCAGGAAGAGCTTTTCAAAGGGTGCGACGACCTCGTTCAGGTGCTCCTGATTCTCGGGAGCGCCGCCGTGGAGGGCGTCGTTGACGGTGCCGGAGATGAACTCATACACCATCTTGTTTATATGCCCGCGCAGATCCTCGCCGTCGAGCACCTTGCGGCGCTCGTCGTAAATGATGTTGCGCTGCTGGTTCATCACGTCGTCGTACTCGAGCACGCTCTTACGGGTCTGGAAGTTGCGGCTCTCGACGGTTTTCTGCGCCTGCTCGATGGCGCCGGAGAGCATCTTGTGGTCAAGCGGAGTATCCTCGTCCACGCCCAGAGTATCCATCATATTCGCCATGCGTTCGGAGCCGAACAGGCGCATCACGTCGTCGGACATGGCGATGAAGAAGCGGCTCTCGCCGGGGTCGCCCTGACGGCCGGAGCGTCCGCGGAGCTGATTGTCGATACGGCGGGATTCATGGCGCTCGGTGCCGAGGATGTACAGGCCGCCGACGGCTCTGACCTTCTCGGCCTCCTCGGAGCAGACCTTCTTGTGCTCCTCCATGCGCTCGCGGAACATGGCCCTCGCCTTGAGGATCTCCTCATCATCGGTGTCGGCGTAGCCGGTGGCCTCGGCAATGACCTCATCGCTGAAGCCTGCCTTGCGCAGGTCGTTCTTTGCAAGATATTCGGCGTTGCCGCCGAGCATGATATCCGTGCCTCGTCCGGCCATGTTGGTCGCGATGGTGACCGCGCCGAGCTTGCCTGCCTGAGCGACGATCTCCGCCTCCTTCTCATGGTGCTTGGCGTTTAGAACGCTGTGCGCGATGCCGCGTGCCTTGAGCAGTTTTGAGAGATACTCGCTCTTTTCGATTGAAATCGTGCCCACGAGCACGGGCTGGCCCTTTTCGTGGCAGGCGATTATCTGCTCGATGATGGCGCGGTTCTTGCCGGCCTCGGTCTTGTAAACAACGTCGGGCTGGTCTATCCTCGCGACGGGCTTGTTCGTGGGTATTTCAACGATATCGAGCTTATAGATGGAGGCGAATTCCTCCTCCTCGGTCAGGGCGGTGCCCGTCATGCCGGAGAGCTTGTCGTAAAGTCTGAAATAATTCTGGAAGGTTATCGTCGCGAGGGTCTTGTTCTCGCGCTGGACGTCGACGTGCTCCTTGGCCTCGATGGCCTGGTGCAGTCCCTCGCTGTAGCGGCGGCCGAGCATGATGCGGCCGGTAAACTCATCGACGATGAGCACCTCGCCGTCCTTGACGACGTAGTCGATATCCCGCTTCATGATGCCGTGGGCGCGCAGCGCCTGATTTATGTGGTGGGTCAGAGTGGAGTTTTCAATGTCGGAATAGTTCTCAAGGCCGAAGGCGCGCTCCGCCTTCGCGATGCCGCGCGCCGTCAGGGTGGCGGAACGGGCCTTTTCGTCGACGATGTAGTCGGCGTCGATATTCTCGTCCTCTTCCTCCTTGGAGTCGGTGCTGGCGTAGACCTTTTTGGTCAGGCGGGAGACGAAGTCGTTGGCCTGACGGTACAGGTCGGTGCTCTCGTCGCCCTGTCCGGAAATGATGAGGGGCGTTCTCGCCTCGTCTATGAGGATGGAGTCGACCTCGTCGACGATGGCGAAGACATGGCCGCGCTGTACGCAGGCTTCCTTGTATATCGCCATATTGTCGCGCAGATAGTCAAAGCCCATCTCATTGTTGGTGCCATAGGTGATGTCGGCGGCGTAGGCCTTCTTGCGCTCCTCGTTCGTTAGCCCGTGAACTATAAGCCCGACCTCAAGGCCCATGAAGCGGTGCACCTTGCCCATCCACTCGCTGTCGCGCCGGGCAAGATAGTCGTTGACGGTCACGACGTGGACACCCTCGCCGGTGAGTGCGTTTAAGTATGACGGCAGCACCGCCACAAGGGTCTTGCCCTCGCCGGTCTTCATCTCGGCGATGCGCCCCTGATGCAGCACGACGCCGCCGATGAGCTGCACCCGGAAGGGCTTCATGCCCAGCACGCGCCACGAGGCCTCCCTTACGGCGGCGAACGCTTCCGGCAGCAGGGAATCGAGGTCCTCTCCGCCGTTATAGCGTTCTTTGAATTCAATGGTTTTAGCCCTAAGTTCATCGTTTGAGAGGGCCTGCATCTGAGGCTCGAGCGCCTCGATCCTGTCCACGATGGGGTATATCTTTTTAAGCTCATGGTCTGTATGACTGCCGAATAATTTGCTGAAAAAACCCATGTCTGTCGCCTTTCAATTGTTTTCATCTGTAAAGATAGCTTTACAGATTGCATTTTAACACAAAATTATGAATAAAAAAAGTCCTCGCGGCACGCATTTTACGGCTTTTCATGTCGGATACCTAAGTATTTTCCTCATTGGAAAAAACAAACTGTATTTTTTTGAAATACTGTGCTATAATTATGATTCAATTTCATCACGAAAGAGGAACAGGTCTTGGACTTTAAAAAGATATCCCTTGAGGATTTAGACAGAATAAAGCCCTTTCTCAAAGCGCAATACCGCTCATGCGACTACTCGGTGCTGGGCGTTTTCATGTGGGCGGAGCTCTTCGGCTATGAATACTGCGTCGAGGACGGCGTCCTTTTCATGCGGGAAAAATCAAAGTACCCCGACACGGAGTATGACTATCTCCTGCCGCTGAGCTTTGAGCACAGCCTTTCCGCCTGCGTGAGCAGGCTCATTGCCCACACAGGCGGCGCGCTCACGATGAGCCTTGTTCCCGAGCCCGCGCTCGATGAGCTCATACAGAGCTTCGGTTTTGCCGCCGAGGAGGTGCGTAGCATCGCCGACTATATGTACAAGGCCGGGGATCTTGCTTTTCTCGCGGGCAAAAAGTACAGCAAAAAGCGCAATCTTATCCACCAGTTTGAAAACCTCTATCCCGACTATCGCCTTGAGCCAATAACGCCGGAAAACGCGGCCGGGATCGCCGAGTGCTGCCATAAGGACTGGTCGGAAAGCCACCTTTCCGAGCTTGCACAATATGAAAACGAACACACCCGCGAGGTGCTTGAGGATTTCGCCGCCTATGGCTGCACGGGCTACGCGCTGTACGCCGGAGACGAGATCGCAGCCTTCTGCATAGGCGAGGTCCTGGGCGACACGCTCATCGTCCACATTGAAAAGGCAAGGCGCGAGTTCAAGGGCGCGTTCCAGATGATAAACAGGCTGTTCGCCGAGACCGAGCTCAGTAAGTACGGCATAAAATACATCAACCGCGAGGACGACGTCGGCGACGACGGCCTGAGACAGGCGAAAATGTCCTATTTCCCCGAATTTCTGCTGAAAAAATACAGGCTGTCTGATTTCAGCATCCTCAAAGAATAAGCCATCCCCCTGCACTGTAAGAGAAGTGCAGGGGGATGAATTCTTTTTTATTTTACGACGACGTTCTCCTCGCCGAGCATCTCCTTTAGCTCGGCCACGAGCGCATCATGGATGACGCAGCTTGCGCCGATACGCTTTTTCTCCTTCTCGCAGTAGATGACCATCTGCTGCCGCCCGGGGAACATTGTGAGTATGAGCTCGATGCGCTTGAGTGCCGGCGAGTCCCCGCTCGGAAGTTTGACCCAGAGCCTCGCCCCTTCGCCTGCCTGACGCACCGAGGACGGACGCACAGGCTCCGCTCTCATGCTGCCCAGATCGCTTATGGGGCGTATGGTGTCCGCCATGAGCTGGGGCTCCTTTTCGTCGCGCAGGGATATCCTGCCCTTGACTATTATCGGCGCGTTGTCCTTGATAAAGCCGCCGCCCGAGTCCAACGCGCGCTGGAAGGCGATGAGCTCCATCGCGCCGCTGTCGTCTTCAAGGTTAATATAGCTCATGAGGGTACCTGACTTGGTGGGGCGCGTCCTGCTCGACTGGACTATCCCCGCCACGGTGACGATCTGCCCGTCGGAGTAGGTCTTTGCGCCCTCCTCGGAGCCGAAATCGCTCATAATGGCGCCTATGGGCACGATGCCCGCACGGCGAACCGCCTCGCGGTATTCGTCCATGGGGTGACCGCTCAGGTAAAGTCCCGTCGTCTCCTTTTCCATCGCCATGAGCTCGGCGCGGGAAAATTCCTCGACCTCGGGTATCTTTATCCGTATGGCGGCGGACTCGGCAAAGTCCGGCTCGCCGAAGAGGTTGAGCTGGCCGTCGATGTTGCTGCGGCTCTCCTGCTGGATGCCGTCGATCATCACTCCGGCGACCTGCAGCAGGGCCTTGCGCTTATAGCCCATACTGTCGAACGCACCAGCGCGGATGAGGTTTTCCACGGCGCGGCGGTTGAGGTCGCGGCCGGCCATGCGGCGGCAGAAGTCCTCGAGGCTGCGGAAGGGCCCGTCCTCGGCGCGGCGGGCGATGAGCTCGTTTATAAAGCCGCGGCCTATGCTTTTTATCGCGACAAGGCCGAAGCGGATGTTCTTTCCCTCGACGGAGAAATCCGCGGCCGATTCGTTCACGTCCGGCGGCAGCAGCTTTATGCCCATGTCCCGGCATTCGGCGATGTACTCGGCGATTTTGAGGCTGTTATCGAGCACCGAGGACAGCAGCGCCGCCATGTACTGCTGCGGGTAGCGGCGCTTCATGTACGCCGTCCGGTAGGACACGATGGCGTAGCTTACCGCGTGCGCCTTGTTGAAGGCGTAGCTTGCAAAGTCGAGTATCTCGTCGTAGATACTGTTGGCGACGTCCTCGGGTATGCCGCGCTTTACCGCGCCGTCGATGCCGCGGCTGGCGTCGCCGTGGACGAAGGCGACCCGCTCGGCGTCGATGACCTTGTGCTTTTTCTTGGACATGGCACGGCGTATCATATCCGCCTGACCCAGCGAGAAGCCGGCAAGGCGGCGGAAGATCTCAATGACCTGCTCCTGATAGACGATACAGCCGTAGGTGACCTCAAGGATGGGCTTTAAAAGCTCGTGCTTGTAGCTGATTTTGTCGGGGTTGCCGGAGCACTCGATGAACTTGGGTATGCTGTCCATGGGGCCCGGGCGGTAGAGCGCTATGACGGCGGTGATATCCTCTATGCTCTTCGGTTTGAGGCCGGTGCACACGGCGGTCATGCCGGTGCTTTCAAGCTGGAACACGCCGCTTGTCTTTCCGGCGGAGATCATGTCGAACACCGCCTTATCCCCATCGGGGATCTTCTCGACCTCGAAATCGGGCTCGGTCTCGCGCACCATCTTGGCCGCGTCCTCGAGCACCGTGAGGTTTCGCAGGCCGAGGAAGTCCATCTTCAGCAGTCCCAGCTCCTCAAGGGTCGTCATCTGGTACTGCGTGACGACGGATTCATCGTTTTTCGACAGCGGCACATATTCATAGACCGGCCTGTCGGTTATCACAACGCCCGCCGCGTGCATGCTTGCGTGGCGGGGCATGCCCTCGAGCGCCTCGGCGACGTCTATTAGCCGGCGCAGCGTCTCGTCTGTCTCGTACATATCCCGAAGCGGCTTTGACAGCTTAAGAGCCTCTTTTATCGTCATGTTGAGCGCCGCCGGTATGTTTTTCGCAACGGCATCGGTCTCGGCGTAGCTCACATCGAGCACGCGCCCCGCATCGCGTATGGCGGCCCGCGCGGCCATGGTGCCGAAGGTGACTATCTGTGCAACGTGGTCGCGGCCGTACTTGCGGTTGACGTAGTCGATGACCTCGCCGCGTCGGTTGACGCAGAAGTCGATGTCGATATCGGGCATGCTCACGCGCTCGGGGTTGAGAAAGCGCTCGAAATAAAGGCTGTATTTTATGGGGTCGACGTCGGTTATGCCCAGCGTGTAGGACACGACGCTGCCCGCGGCGGAGCCTCTGCCCGGGCCGACGGGTATCTTCTGCGACTTTGCGTAGCGTATGAAGTCCGAGACGATAAGAAAATAATCGACAAAGCCCATTTTGTTTATCATCTCAAGCTCGTAGTCGAGCTGGCTTTTGACCGTGCCGTCGTCATCGGGATAGCGCTCGGCAAGCCCCTTCACGCAGAGCTTTCGAAGATATTCAAAGCTGTCGTTCTCGCCCTCGGGAAGGCTGAAGCGCGGCAGCTTGTAGTGGCCGAACTCAAAATCGTAATTGCACATATCCGCGATCTTCGCCGTGTTGTCGGCGGCCTCGGGATACTCTGGGAACAGCGCACGCATCTGCGCCTCGTCCTTGACGTAAAACTCATCGGTCTCAAACTTCATGCGCGCGGGGTCGGCGACCGATTTCTGCATCTGGACGCACATGAGCACGTCCTGATAATACGCGTCCTTTTTCTCAAGGTAGTGCGCGTCGTTGGTAAGCGCGAGGGGGATACCCGTTTCGCGGTGAAGCCTCAGCAGCCCCTCGGCGGCGCGGTGCTCGATCTCAAGGCCGTGATCCTGGATCTCAAGGTAAAAGCCCTCCGGCCCGAAAAGCTCATGGAGCTCAAGGGCTTTTTTCTTCGCGCCCTCGTAGTTTCCAGACGTCAGCATCCTCGGTATCGCTCCGGCGGCGCAGCCGGAAAGGCAGATAAGCCCCGCCGCGTGCTCATGCAGCAGCTCCCAGTCGATGCGCGGCTTTATGTAGAAGCCCTCAGTGAAGGCCGAGGACACGAGATAGCACAGGTTTTTATAGCCCTCCTCGTTTCTGCACAGAAGGATGAGGTGGGTGTATTCCGAGTCGATACCGTGCTCCTTGCAGAAGCGCTCACGCGGCGCGACATAGACCTCGCAGCCGATAATGGGCTTTATCCCCTCGGCGCAGCAGGCCTTGTAAAACGCGACGGCGCCGTACATGACGCCGTGGTCGGTTATCGCGACGGCGGTCTGGCCCAGCTCCTTTACGCGCTTTACCAGCCCCTCGATGCGGCAGGCGCCGTCGAGCAGCGAATACTCGGTATGAACATGAAGATGCACAAAGCTCATATTTTCCCTTTCGTTGCGACGCTTCATATAATCTTTATTTCCGGTGCCCGACCGGTGACATTTGAAGCAATCGCTTTTGCACTCGCGCGTTTTTCCCTTTCGTTGCGGCGCTTCATGTGATCTTTATTTCCGGTGTCCGACCGGTGACATTTATAGCAATCGCTTTTGCACTCGCGCGCTTTTACCTTTCGTTGCGGCGCTTCATGTGATCTTTATTTCCGGTGCCCGGCCGGTGACATTTGAAGCAATCACTTTTGCGTCAAATCGGCCGGTTTATATGTCAGAAGCTTTTTGAGTCTGTGGCTCAGGCAGCTTTTGGACACCGGCGGATATGACAGCTGCGCAAGGTCGGCAAGGCTGGCCTCGGGGTTTGCAAAGCGCAGCAGCGCCGCCTCCTGAAGCTTCTCGGGCAGGCTGTCAAGGCCGTAAAGCCTGTCAATACGGCGTATCGCCTCCATCTGCTCTGCCGCGGCGGCGACGACCTTGTCCGCGTTTGCCGAGTCGCAGTTTACCTTGCGGTTAATGCTGTTTTTCATGTCCTTTTCTATCTTGGCGCTCATCACATCCATGGCAGATATCGGCGCGCCGATGGTGGTGAGGAAGTCCTCAATATGCTCGCTTTTTTTGAAATACAGCAGGCGGTTGCCCTTGCGCTCGGCCTCCTTCGGGGAAAAGCCCATCTCCAGCAGCACGGAATACGCTTCGCGGCTTACGCTGTAATGCGTGGTCGCAAGCTCAAGATGATAGCGTTTCTCCGGATCCGTGACCGAGCCGCCCGCGAGAAACGCGCCGCGCACGAAGGACGCTTTGCAGCAGGGCTCCTCGATAACGCCGAAGTTTATGTGCAGCGAGGGGTTTTCCATGTCGTTGCCGAAGGTGTCGTAAATTATTTTTATCTTTTCCGGCTCGGTTATGGCGAATCTGCTTTTTGCGCTGTCCGGGTCGGGCAGCCTGTCGAAGCCGACGCCGAAGGCTTTTTTGAACAAATGCGGCAGCCGCCCGGCAAATTCGCCGCAGGCAGTGCTTATACGTATCTCCCTCGGCGAGAAGCTGCGGCAGTACAGCAAAACGCCGTAGGCCTCGGCGACGGCGCAGCATTTGCGCTCGACCCGAGGCTCGCACAGCTCGCTCTTAACTTTTTGCGCAAATGTTTTTTCCATCGTTTTTCAGCCTTCGCAACTCTGTTTTACCGGTGCCCGACCGGTAGCATTGGTAATTGTAGCTTTTGCACTCGCGCTCTTAATGACATGGTTTTGATGTTTAACTGCCATGTCATTTAGACAATGGTAATGTGCCGGCAATCTGCGCAGGATATAACCGGGATACCGCAAAAACGACACGCACATTCTCAACGCGGATTGGCCGTCCGGCAGGACTATGATTTTGCGAGGTCGCGGTTTATGCTGACGACCGGCACACCCATGCACTGCAAATGCCCCGCGAGGGCGGAGGCTATCGCCACGCTGCGGTGGCGGCCGCCGGTACAACCGATGGCGATGGTGAGACTGTACTTGCCCTCCTCAATGTAGTGAGGCAGCAGGTACTCTATCATGTCGGTCAGCTTGTCCATAAATATATTGGCCTGCTCGAATTTGAAAACATAGTCGCGCACGTCCGCGTCCATCCCGCTGTGGAACTTGAGCTCCTCCACATAAAAGGGATTGGGCAGGAAGCGCACGTCGAACACGAGATCCGCGTCCAGCGGCATACCGTACTTGAAGCCGAAAGACACCACGTTGACCACGATCGACCTGTCGGTCGCGGAGTCGGAAAAATGCGTGTACAGCTCGTTGTGGAGCTGGCCGAGGGTCAGATGCGAGGTGTTGACAATGTAATCGGCGATATCCCGAATGGGTCGCAGCTGCTCCGACTCCTTGGCTATGGCGTCCTCGATGGAGCCCCCCACCTTGGCCGCGAGCGGATGCGGGCGGCGCGACTCCTTGTACCTCTTTATGATGACCTGCGGCTCGGCCTCCATGAACAGTATCTTATAGCCGAAGTCCATGGTCTTGAGCTGCTCAAGTGCACTGAAAATATCCTTTATGCCGTTTTTCTCGCGCACGTCGGTGACGAGCGCGACCTTCTCGTAGCGCCCCTTCGTCGCGGCACACAGCTCCGCGAATTTCGGGATGAGCGCTGCGGGCATATTGTCAACACAGTAGTAATCAAGATCCTCTATTATGTCCGCGGCCTGGCTCTTGCCGCCGCCGGACAGCCCTGTTATTATCAAAAATTCCATAAGCTCACCTCAGCTCGGTTCAACTTCTCCCTGTTCCTTATCAGCGGCAGCGCGGGACTTTGCCTCCTCCTGCATCTGCTGCATGATATTCTGCTTTCTCAGCCTCCAGTCGTCCACCAGCAGCATGCCCTTGGGGTAGATCCTGATCTCCGGCTCAAGGGTCACCTTCGTTTTTGCATAGACCTCACGGCGTACATGGTCCAGCAGCGCCACAACGTCGTCATAGGTGGCGCTGCCGATGTTTACCGCAAAGCCCGCGTGCTTTTCGCTTATCTGCGCGCCGCCGACGGCGTAACCCTTTAGGCCGCACTGGTCTATGAGAGCCGCGGCATAGCCGCCCACCGGACGCTTGAAGGCGCTGCCCGCGGAGGGCATATCCAGAGGCTGGCTGTTTCTGCGCTTCTCGTTCATCTCCCGCATCCTCGCCGCGATGGCGTCCGGATCGTCGGGCGTGAGCCTGAACACCGTTCCCATGATGGCGCAGCTCACTCTTTCAAAATTACTGTGTCTATAGGCAAAGCCGCAGTCTTCGCCCTTGACCTCCGTCAGCGCCTGGTCAGGGATGTAATATACGACGACGCTCTCAACAACGTCCTTCATCTCACCGCCGTAGGCGCCCGCGTTCATCAGAACGCCGCCGCCGACGGAACCCGGAATTCCGGAGGCAAACTCCAGTCCGCTCAGCCCGTTTACCTGCGCAAACTGCGCGAGCTTTGCAAGCGACACGCCCGCCTCGGCGTAGATCGTGTTTTCCTTCTCGCCCAGGCGTATTTTCTGGAGATTTTCCGTGCTTATGACCATGATGTCAAGCCCTTCCTCGGGGATGATGAGGTTCGTGCACTTGCCCACCGTCAGGGGCGCGACATCGTTCATGTGCAGATAAAACATCACCTTGGACATCTCGAAAATGTCCTTGGGCGCTGCGTAGGCCCTGACCTCGCCGCCGACCCTGAACGAGCAGTGCTCGCGCATGGACTCATGCTCGCGCAGGTCGAGCTTCGGCATCTCCTGCTTTATCTTCTCGATCGCTTTTTCCAAACTTTCCATGACTGCTCCTTTAAATCATGCCTGAATCGACGGCAAAGTCGTGATTTGACGCAAGGGTCTCTGCGGCGTTGTAGCCCATCTTCTTCTGGCGGTTGTTCATGGCCGCAAGCTCCAGTATGACCGCAAGGTTGCGCCCGGGGCCGACCGGTATCGTGATACTGGGCACCGTGACGCCGAGTATATCCTGTACCTCGCTCGTGAGCCCCAGCCGGTCGTAAGCTTTGTTGTCGTCCCAGTGCTCCATGTTGACGACAAGGTCGATGGCGCTTTCGGGCTTTACAGAGCCCACGCCGTACAGGTGGCGCACGTCCACAACGCCGATGCCGCGCAGCTCCATGTAATAGCGTATGAGTTCCGGAGCCGTGCCGACAAGGCTGTTTTTATTCACGCGGCGGATTTCGACAGCGTCGTCGGCGATCAGTCTGTGACCGCGTTTTATGAGTTCCAGCGCCGTCTCGCTCTTGCCGATGCCGGATTCGCCAGTCAAAAGCACGCCCTCGCCGTGGACCTCGACCAGCACGCCGTGCACTGTGGTGCGCGGCGCGAGATGCGTGTGCAGGGAAACGATGACGTTGGCCATGAAATCGGAGGTGTCCTCCGTTGTCGTGAACACATTGCAGTCGTATTTTTCCGCCATCTCCAGGCATTCGGGAAACGCCACGGTGTTATGGCATATCACCAGCGCCGCTATGTTGAGCTTCATTAGCTCCTCGAAGCAGTTCCTGCGCTCATCTGCGGTCTTGAGCTCCAGATATGTGCTCTCGACGCGGCCTATTATCTGTAATCTCTTGGGGTCAAAATAATTGTAAAAGCCCGTGAGCTGGAGGGCGGGACGGTTGACGTCGGCCACGGTCAGGATGCGCGTGTCGTAATCGGCGGAGGTATGCAGCGGCGTCAGGCCGAGCTCCTCCACTATGGTACTGAGTTTTACGGAATATTTACTTGCCATTGCAGCACTTCCTTTTATCATCTTATGCTATCTTATGCCTTTTTTATATTACCCTGTAAACCGTTATTTTGCAACGCTTTTCGGAGCCGCGAAAATTTTTCTTGCAATTGCTGTTACATTCTGTTATTATTAGAAAGCTGTCTGTGATTAACCTTCATAGGCTGTTGTGCCCCGTGGAGGTTGATTCTTAAGACAAACACAAGCAAGGAGGTGCTTCAATTCATGGCAAAATGTCAGTTTTGCGACAAGGGCGTGTCTTTTGGTATCCAGGTCTCCCATTCCCACAGACGTTCCAATCGTACATGGAAGCCCAATGTGAAGCGCGTCAAGGCCATCGTGGACGGTAGTCCCAAGCACGTTTACGTATGCACTCGCTGCCTGCGCAGCGGCAAGGTCACCCGCGCTGTGTAATATTGATATTACCCGAAACAAGCTCGCCTTTTACGGCGAGCTTTTTTCGTTTTTTCCTATCGTTGCTACGCTTTGTGTGATCTCTATTATTGGTGCCCGACCGGTAATACTGGAAATTATCTTTTATGCACTCGCGCTCTGAATGAGATGGTTATTAAAGTTACCGATGCCCGACCAGTGGGATTTTGGGTAATCCTTACTGCACTCGCGCTCTGAATAAGATTCTGCTGGTTTTGCGTCAGCCCGGCCTGTGACACTGTAAAATATCGTTTGTGCACTCGCGCTTTTTCCCTCTCGCTGCCGCGTTTCAAACAGTCGTTTTTCGTCAGCACGACCGGCGGCTGCCGGGAAGCAATTCGCATTATAAATAGCACGTCTCGTTTTTACATCAGCCCAAATATATACTGCGGAAATATCTATACATCTCCATTTTCTGAATGACAGAGCGGTTTAAAATCCCGCACCCGTAGGGGCGGCCATTGGCCGTCCGGTCTTGGCAGACCGCCGATCCGCATTTAGACCGTGCGTGTCCATATTGCGTCAGCCCGATTATAACCTACGCAGCAAAACGACCATTGCCGTTATCACCAGTCGGGCTGACGCAGTGCAGTATAGATAGGCACAATTTATATGCGACTCGCCGCTCCGGCGAGGAGCGGACGAGTAATGCCCGCCCCTACGACCTATGGTTTTTTACAAAACTGTCGTTCAGACAATGGCTATTTACCGACTATCTCCGCAGTATATAATCGGGCAAGCGTAAAAACGATACGCTGCATTTTTAACGCGGACCGGCCGTCTGCCAGGACATTCGGTAGCCTATGCCTATGTGGGTCTGGATAAACTGCGGATGCGCGGGATCCTTCTCGAGCTTTTTGCGCAAAGTCGCCATGAACACCCGCAGTGAGGGAACGTCGGATGCCGCCGTGCCGCCCCAGACCTCCTTCAGAATGTAATTGTGCGTGAGCACCTTTCCGGTGTTCCGCGCGAGCAGGCACAGAAGCTTATACTCGATGGGCGTGAGATGTATCTCCTCACCGGAGAGGTAGGCACAGCCGGCGGCGTAGTCTATCTTCAGCTCACCGTTTTCGTAAACGCTTGACTCCTCGCCGAGACGCCTGCCGTCGCACCTCACGCGCCTTAACGCGACGCGCAGCCGCGCAAGCAGCTCGTCGACGGAAAAGGGTTTTGTCAGATAGTCGTCCGCCCCCGCGTCCAGAGCCGCGACCTTGTCGAAATCCTCGCTCCTCGCGGAGACGACGATGATGGGCATATTGCTCCACGAGCGTATCTTGCGTATAACATCCACGCCATCCATATCCGGAAGCCCGAGATCGAGCAGCACGACGTCGGGCTTTGAGGACAGCGCCTCCATAACTGCGCCCGCGCCGGTGTTGGCGCGTTTATATCGGTAATCCTGCGTCTCAAGGGTCGCGGCTATGAGATTTGCCACCGCGTTATCGTCCTCAACCACCAATATATCCGGTTTATTCATTCGTATTTACCTCCGCCTTCTGCAGGCTGAAAACAAACACCGCTCCGTGAGGGGCGTTGTCCTCGACGTATATCTCTCCGCCGTGGGCGCTGACGATGCTCCTGCAAAGGGCGAGCCCCAGACCCATGCCCCTGCGGCCGTCGCCGCGGACGTTGTCCGCCGTGTAAAACATATCAAATATTTTCCCCTTAGCCTCGTCGCTTATCCCCGGGCCGTCATCGGCGACCCTGACAGTGACGAGGTCTCCGTTTTCCCGGGCGGAAAGCTCGATGTGCGAGCCGGGCGGCGTATACTTGACCGCGTTGTTCAAAAGGTTTATCAGCACCTGCACCACGAGCCGTGCGTCCATATACGCCATCAGCAGCTCATCGTCCAGCCTGATGCTGACGCTGTGATTTTCCGCCTTTCTGTCCATATGCGCCGTCGCCTCGCGGAACACGTCGTCCAGAAGCTCCGGCTGCATATTAGTCAGCCGGCTCCCGGCCTCGATACGCGTTATGGCCAGCAGGTTCTCCACAAGGTCTATCAGCCACATGGAATCGTCATATATCGAGCCATACAGCTTCCTGCGCCTGTCCCTGTCCATGTCGTTTTCCATCAGCAGGGCGGCAGTGCCGGAAATGCTGGTGAGCGGTGTTCTGAGGTCATGGGATATCGAGCGCAGGAGATTTGCCCGCAGCTCCTCTGCGCGGGCTTTTTCTTCGATCTCGCGCTTTGCCCGCAGGTTGTTTTCGTTTTCGAGTATGAGTCCGCATTCATCGAGTATCGCCACCATAAGGGACTTTTCAAAGCTCTTGAGGTTTTCCCTTCCCTTCATGGCGACGCCCACGACCGCAAGCACCGAGTCCGTGCCCCTTACCGCCATATAAAGCCCGTTCGCGTTCGGCCGGACGTCTGTGAAGCTTCCCGCCCTCCTGTTGTGCCGGAGCACCCAGCGGGCGGTCTCCCGCTCGAAGGGGACAAGATAATCGTCAAAGCTCACGTCACCGCAAAAAGGAAAGAGCATGGGCTCCTTAAGTTCGCCGTCCCGCGCGGGGTAAACGAGAACATCCAGCTCAAGCAGCTTCACGAGCTGGGAGGCGGTCACGGAAAGTATCGCCGCCTCACTCTCGGCCTTCTGGAGCTTCTGGCTCGTTTCAAGGAGTATATCCGTGCGGTATGCACGCCGCGCCGCCTGCCGCGCCTGCCGCTTTATCCGCACGGTGAGGGAGGATATGAACAGCGCCGCGGCAAACATCACAATGAATGTGGCGATATAGTTCGGGCTCGCCGACAGCGAGTAATACGGCTCGGTGAAGAAGAAATTGAATATCAGCACCGACAGCACCGAAGCGGCAAGGCTGTAGCTCCTGCCCTCGGTTACCATCGCCACGCCCAGCACTCCGAGGATATACAGCAATATCACATTATCGGCCGACAGGCCGAGCTGCGCAAACAGCAGGCCCGCAAGGGTGCTCAGGGCAAGCAGTCCTGCGGTTTTGAGTACGTCGGAGGCTCTGAACCGCTCATCCGACAATCTGCGGCGCGGTGCGCGTACATCGGCGACGGGCTGATCCGGAATGATATAAACATCCATGTCAGGCGCAAGCTCGCTCAGACGGTCAATTAGGTTTTTGCGGGGGCTCAGGCCGCGCTTGAGGGGGCTTCTTCCCAGCACGATCTTGGTCGCGCCGCTGACGCGGGCGTACTCGGCGATCTGTGTGGCCGTATCCTCGCCGTAAAGGGTCGTCACCTGCGCGCCGAGCCTTTTTGCGAGGCTGACGTTCTCCGCAAGCCTCTCCCTGGCCTCCCTGTCCGCCTGCTCAAAATCCGGCGGCTCGACAAAAAGCGCCGAGAGCGAGCCCCGAAACGCTTCCGCCAGCTTCGCGCCGGCACGTATGACCCTCGCGTTCGAGGGCGAACCGGAAAGGCATATCAGTATCTTTTCCTCGCGCTCCATTGCTTGTCGCCTCACTTTCGCCGATATTGTATCACATCGTGCTTCTCATCAAAAGAAGTTTTTCCATTATTTTGCTGAGTTTTAATGCAATTTTAATGCGCTCAGCCTTGTTCTAATCCCGTTCTAATACCTTTGGTGGTACATTTGCCTCAGCAAAAAAAGAAAAAGAGGCCATAAACATGAAGATCGTGATCGTCGGCTGCGGCAAGATAGGCCAAAGCATACTCAAAAGTCTGGTCCAGGAAAACCACGAGATAGTCGCCGTGGACTCCGACCCCGACGTTATAAACAGCATAACGAGCAACTACGACGTTATGGGCGTCTGCGCCGCCGGCACGCACTACAAAACGCTTTCCGACGCGATGGTGCAGAACGCGGAGCTGTTCATCGCGACGACCGGCTCGGACGAGCTCAATATGCTCAGCTGCTTTCTTGCAAAGCGCATGGGCGCAAAGCACACCGTCGCGCGCATACGCGGGCAGGAATACAGCACCGAAAACCTTAAATTCATAAAGCAGCAGCTCGAGCTGTCCATGGTGATAAACCCCGAGCAGCTCACGGCTCAGGCCATATTCAACATACTTAAATTCCCCTCCGCGGTCAAGTCGGAGACCTTCACCCGCCGCCGCTTTGAGATGGCGGAGCTGAGCGTCAAGCCCTCCTCGCCGCTGGACGGGGCGAGCCTTTCGGAGCTCAGGCGCAGGTACAGCGCGGCCTTCCTTGTATGCGCGGTTCTGCGCGGCGGAAGGGCATACATACCCGGCGGCAGTTTTGTGCTGGAGGCCGGGGATAAGCTGGGGCTGCTGGCCGCGCCGGAGGATATGCAGAAGCTTCTGCGCGGCATGGGCATACTGCAGAAAAGCGCGAAGCACGTCATAATACTGGGCGGCAGCAGGATCGCAAGGTATCTCGCCGAGGAGCTGATACGCAGTGAAAACAGCGTGAAGATAATCGAGAAGGACGAGGAGCGCTGCGCCGAGCTGTGCGGTACGCTTCCGGACAATGCGATCGTCATCTGCGGCGACGGCTCCGACCACGAGCTGCTCACCGAGGAGGGGCTCGACCGCTCCGACGCCTTCGTCGCACTCACCGGCATGGATGAGGAGAATCTGCTCGTCGCCTATTACGCGCTCGGCCGCAGGGTGCCCAAGGTCATAGCCAAGATCAGCCAGGACAGCTATTCGGACATAGGCGGGCAGCTCGGCATCGACTGCGTGGTCTCGCCCAAGCACATCACCGCCGATCTTCTCGTGCAGTACGCGAGAGCCCTCCAGAACTCGCTCGGCAGCAGGATAGAGACCCTGTACAGCCTGATGAACGGCAGGGTCGAGGCGCTGGAGTTCGACGTGGCCGATGATTTTGCCTGCGCGGGGGTACCCGTAAAGGAGCTGCGCCTGAAGCCCGACATACTGCTGGCGGGCATCATCCGCGGCGAAAAGACCATCATTCCCGGCGGCGACGACGTCATCCTGCCCCACGACCGCGTCATCGTGATCGCCGCCGGACAGAAACTTTGTGATTTATCGGATGTGATAGCGTGAGATATAAAATCGTTCTTCATACCGTCGGCAGGGTCATCCTCTTCGAGGCGGCGCTGCTGCTCCTGCCGCTTGCGGTATCTCTCATCTTCGGTGAGAGCTGCGCCAAGGCCTTCATCCTGACGATCCTTATCGCGGCGGCGCTGGGCTTTGCCGTTTCGCGGCTTTGCGACGGCTCTGAAAAGGATATCTTCATACGCGAGGGTCTGGCGATCGTGTCCCTTTCATGGATATCCATTTCCGCAATAGGCGCTCTGCCCTTCGTCATAAGCGGCGAGATCCCCTCCTATATCGACGCGTTTTTCGAGACCGTCAGCGGCTTCACCACGACCGGAGCCTCCATCCTGACGGACGTTGAGAGCATGAGCCGCGGGCTTCTGTTCTGGCGCAGCCTCACCCACTGGCTGGGCGGTATGGGCGTTCTGGTGTTCGTCATGGCGATCATGGAGAAGGTCCCCGACCGCTCGATAAACATCCTCCGGGCCGAGATGCCCGGGCACAGCGTCGATAAGCTCGTGCCCCGCTCAAGGTCCACCGCCAAGATCCTGTACTACATATACCTCGCGCTGACGGCGCTTGAGATCGTTTTCCTCCTGTGCGGAGGTATGCCGCTGTACGACAGCATCATCCACGCCCTCGGCACCGCGGGCACGGGCGGCTTCGGCATAAAGGCCGACAGCATCGCGTCCTACAGCCACTATCTGCAGTGGGTAATCACGGTATTCATGCTTCTTTTCGGCGTGAGCTTCAGTATGTATTACCTGCTGCTGCTGAAAAAATGGAGGGCGGTCCTCGGTTCCAATGAGCTCAAATGCTATCTGGGCATCGGTCTTGCCGCCTTCGTGATCGTAACGGTAAACATCTATCCCATGTACGGCAATATAGCTGACGCGGTGAGGCTTTCGGCCTTTCAGGTGTCCTCCCTGCTCACGACAACGGGCTATGCGACCGCCGATTTCGACCTCTGGCCTCAGCTTTCAAAGGCTGTACTGTTCCTGCTGATGTTCTCGGGCGGCTGCATGGGCTCCACCGCGGGCGGCCTGAAGATATCCCGCATAGTCGTGCTGGCGCAGTCGGTAAGGAACGAGCTGCGGCGGGCTCTGCTGCCGAGGTCGGTGAGCTCCGTTAAGCTCAACGGCCGGCAGCTCGACCCCCAGGAGGTCAAGGCCGTCCACTCCTACTTTGCCATTTACCTTTCCGTTATCATAGCCGTGTTTCTGCTCATAAGCTTCGAGCCCTTCGGTATGGAGACCAACCTCTCAGCTGCGGTCTCCTGCGTGAACAACATCGGCCCGGGCTTCCATCTTGTCGGGCCGGCGGCAAACTATGCGGCCTACTCCGGTTTTTCAAAGCTGGTGCTGTCCCTCGCCATGCTGCTGGGCAGGCTTGAGATATTCCCTATGCTGCTGCTGTTTTCCCCTCAGCTCTGGTCAAGAAGATAAACACCGGCAGGTCAGTGAAAATATGCCGCTGATTTCAAAGCGGCAGAATGGAGATTACCATGGAAACCATTATTTTAATAGCCTGTCTTATCGTAATCTTCGCTGCGGGCTTCCTTGCGATCGATTTGATCTTTCCGTCGCCGAAAAAGCGCGGCAGAAGGGGCGGCAGAAGGCGGCGCTGAGCTCAGCCGCACCCGCACGTTCAATTCAATATGGATAACAGACGGCCCCTCGGTCAGACTTGCTGACCGAGGGGCCGTTTTTGCGATCACCTTTTAAATTTTGCAATCACCTTTTTAATCCCTGCGGCTGCATCCGCCGCGAAAGTCTTATTTTTCGGCCTTCATTGCGAGGAAGGCGTTTATGAAACCGTCGATATCGCCGTCCATGACGTTCTGGATATTGCCGTTTTCATAACCGGTGCGGTGATCCTTCGCAAGGGTATAGGGCATGAAAACGTAGGAGCGGATCTGGCTGCCCCACTCTATTTTCTGCTGAACGCCCTTGATGTCGCTTATCTTCTCAAGATGCTCGCGCTCCTTGATCTCGGCAAGGCGGGCGCGCAGCATATTCTTGCAGTTTTCGAGGTTCTGGAAATGGCTGCGCTCGACCTGGGAGGCGACCACTATACCGGTCGGGATATGGGTCAGGCGCACCGCCGAGGAGGTCTTGTTGACCTTCTGGCCGCCCGCGCCGGACGAGCGGTAAACGTCCATCTTGATGTCCTCGTCGCGCAGCTCTATCTCGCTGTCGTCGCTTATCTCGGGCATGACCTCAAGCGCGGCGAAAGAGGTGTGGCGGCGGCCGGAGGAGTCGAACGGGGAGATGCGCACAAGGCGGTGTATGCCGTTTTCGCTCTTAAGAAAGCCGTAGGCGTTCTCGCCCTCTATCATGATGGTCGCGCTTTTGATGCCGGCCTCGTCGCCGTCGAGATAGTCCATGAGCTTAACGGTGTAGCCGTGGCGCTCGGCCCACATATTGTACATACGGTAGAGCATCTGCGTCCAGTCCTGCGCCTCTGTGCCGCCGGCTCCCGCGTGGAAGGTCAGTATGGCGTTATTCGCGTCGTATTCGCCCGTGAGCAGAGTGCCGAGGCGGGTCTCCTCAAGCTTCTTTTCAAAAGCGGAAAAATCGCTCTGGAGCTCCGGCAGCATGGAGTCGTCGTTTTCCTCTATCGCCATCTCGCACAGGGTCATAAGGTCGTCCCACTGGGCGCAGAGCTTCTGATAGTTCTCGGTCTTGCCCTTGAGCTGCTTTAAGCGCTTCTGCACGCGCTGGGAGTTTTCAACATCGTTCCAGAAGCCGTCGCGCGCGCTCTGACCCTCCAGCTCCTCGATCTCCTTTTCGGCGGCCTCGAGGTGCAGCGCATCGCGCAGAGAGTCAAGCGTGGGCTTGAGGGAGTTTAGCTTTACCTTGTATTCTTCAAATTCGATCAATATATATCAGTCCTTAACAAAAATAGCTGTAATATTATACATTAAATAAACCTCCTTGTAAACTGCAAAAATCCACAGAAGCAAAAATGCCCGAAGCATTTGACTTTGCATGAGCTTTGCTCTATATTATAGAGTGATGAAAAAGCGGTTTTCCGCAACAGAAAGTTTTTACGGAGGAACAAGACAATGGCTTTGACTGCCGAGCGCATTGCAGAGCTGAACGAGCTTTGCAGACGCTTCAGAATCGATGTTTTGACTGCTATCCACGCGCCGAAATCGGGACACCCCGGGGGCTCGCTCTCGGTGTGCGAGATACTCACCTATCTGTACCAGGAGCACATGAATCTCGACGCGAATAACGCTTCAGACCCCGACCGAGACCGTTTGGTGCTCTCCAAGGGCCACGCCGCCCCGATGCTCTACCGAAATCTGGCGGAGAAGGGCTTCTTCCCCGTGGAGGAGATGTCCACTCTACGCCGCATGGGCGGACTTGCGGGCCATCCCAATATGCACACCCCCGGCGTCGAGATGCCCGGAGGCCCCCTCGGTCAGGGCTTCCCCGCCGCACAGGGCATGGCAATGGCGCTCAAGCTCAACAAGTCCCCTGCGAAGGTATATGCCGTTCTCGGCGACGGCGAGCTTGACGAGGGCGTTATCTGGGAGACCGCCATGAGCGCCGCGAAGTTTAAGCTCGATAACCTCATCGCCATCGTCGATTACAATAAGGTGCAGCTTGACGGCACCACCGACGAGGTCATGCCTCTGGGCGATCTCGCGGGCAAGTGGGAGGCCTTCGGCTGGACGGTGCTCGAGTGCGACGGCCACGATATCGAGGCTCTCGACTTCTGCGTCAGCGTCGCCGACGCCGCCGTCGGCGCGCCCACCGTCATCATAGCCAACACGATAAAGGGCAAGGGCGTGTCCTTCATGGAGGGCAAAAACGCCTGGCACGGCAAGGCCATAGACGACGAGAGCTTTGCCAAGGCAATGGAAGAACTGGGAGGTGAGGTCAATGCCTAAAGCGATAAGAGAAGTTTACGGTACCGTTCTGGCGGAGCTTGGCGATATCAACGAGGATATCGTGGTGCTGGACGCGGACCTCTCCGGCTCCACAAAGAGCGCCATATTCGGCAAGGCGCATCCCGAGCGCTTTTTCAACATGGGCATAGCCGAGCAGAACATGGTCGCGACCGCCGCGGGTATGTCCACCGTCGGCAAGATCCCCTTCGTGAACACCTTCACGGTTTTTCTCACCTCTCTCGGTCTGCTCTCGGCGAGAGATCAGATATGCTACGCGAATCTGAACGTCAAGTTCGGCGGCGCCTACTGCGGAATGAGCGACGCGCTCGACGGCGCGAGCCATCACGCCACCGAGGATATCGCCATCATGCGCGCCCTGCCGAACATGAAGGTCATCGTCCCCTCGGACGCTGCCTCCACCCGCTGGGCGACAAAATACGCCGTGGACAACTACGGCCCCATGTACCTGCGCCTGAGCCGCGACGTGTACCCCGATCTGTACACTGACGAGACGAAGTTCGAGCTGGGCAAGGGCGCGGTCGTGCGCGAGGGCAGCGACGTTACCGTTATCGCCTGCGGCCTGCTTGTCCACAAGGCCATGGAGGCCGCGGAAGCGCTCGCCGGAAAGGGCGTGTCCGTCCGCGTTGTGGATATGTATTCAATAAAGCCCATCGACCGCGAGCTCATCATAAAGTGCGCCCGGGAGACCGGCGCTGTCGTCTGCGCCGAGGAGCACAACATCTTCGGCGGTCTGGGCTCGGCCGTTTCCGAGGTGCTTGCGTATGAAGGCTGCGGCGTCCCGACGGAATTTGTCGGCATACAGGACACCTTTACGGAGTCCGCTCCCTATAACGAGCTGCTGGCGAAATACGGCGTCGATGCAAACGGCGTTATTGCCGGCGTCGAAAAGGTGCTTAAGAGGAAAAAATAAGCGGCGCTTTTACGCGCGTAAAAAGAGGGCAGCGATATGAAAAAAATGTTTTCGCCGGGCAGGACCGAGCTTGCCGGCAACCACACCGACCATCAGAAGGGCAGGGTGCTTGCCTCGGCGGTGGATAAGGGCATCCACGCAGAGATAGAGCCAAATTACGACAACATAGTGCGCATAAGATCCGAGGGCTTTGAAGACATGGAGATAAACCTCCTTGATCTGGACGTGCATCCGGAGGAGTTCGGCACCCCGTCGGCTCTCGTGAGGGGCGCGGCCGCGGCGATGTTCGATCTGGGTGCGCGCTGCGGCGGCTTCGACGCCGTGATGTACAGTGAACTCAGCTCCGGCTCGGGACTCAGCTCCTCGGCGGCCTTCGCCGTGCTCATGGTGCGCGCGTTCAATGAGCTGTACAACGACTCGCAACTCGAGGCAACGGCTGTCGCAAAAGCCGCGCAGCAGGCGGAAAACCTTCATTTCGGCAAGCCCTGCGGACTTATGGATCAGCTCGCCTGCGCACTGGGCAGAGCCGTGTACATAGACTTTCTCACCGGCGAGATACAGCCCGTGAACGCGGACTTCTCCCGCATGGGGCTGACCCTCTGCCTCACGGACACCGGCGGCAGCCACGCGGGGCTTGACACGAGCTACGCGAGGATCCCCGCGGATATGCGTCTTATCGCCAGCTTCTTCAGCAAGGAGCTTCTCGGGGAGGTCGACCCTAAGGAGTTCTTCGCGAAAAAGTGGGATACCGCGGACCGGCCTGTCCGCCGCGCGAAGCACTTTTTCGAAGAAAATGAGCGCGTTCCGAAAATGCGCGACGCTCTCATCGAGGGCAACGCGCAGGAATATATGCGCCTTATGAACGAATCCGGGCGCTCCTCCGAGCGGTATCTGAACAATATCGTCACGAGCGCTACCGACGACAGGAAGCTTGAAAGCGGCCTCATGCTCAGCGAAAAGCTGCTCGACGGCGTCGGAGCGTGGCGTGTGCACGGCGGCGGCTTTGCCGGCTGTGTCCAGGCGCTGATGCCGGCGGAGTTTTTCCCGCACTACAAGGCCGAGATGGAAAAAACCTTCGGCGCGGGCTCCTGCCGTGAGCTGAAACTGGGGTGATATCATGGATTTTTTCAATTCTTTAGCCGATATCAAGCTGGGCGATATCTCTCTCAGCTCTATCCTTTCCGCAGTCCTGATATATGTCGTCTGCTATGCTGCGATAAGGCTCCTGTGCAGGGCCTTTGAAAAGCTGCTTGACCGGTCAAAGCACATCGACGCCAGTCTCAAGACCTTCTTCTCCGGTGCAATAAAGGCCGCGCTCTGGGTCATTGCGATCATAATAATAGCCGGCAGCCTCGGCATACCGGTGACGAGCCTTGTGGCGGTGCTGTCGGTAGCGGGCGTCGCGCTTTCGCTTGCGCTGCAGGGACTGCTGTCAAACCTTTTTTCAGGCATCACCATCCTCGCCACGCGCCCGTTCAACGTGGGAGACTATGTGCAGGTCGGCGGAGAGGGCGGCACCGTCAAGAGCATCGGCCTGTTTTATACGGTGCTCGACACGCCGGATAACCGCGTTATTTATGCGCCCAACGGCGATATAACATCAAGCAAGATAGTAAATTACAGCGCCGAGCCCGTTAGACGGGTCATCATCCCCGTCACCGCGTCCTACGACAGCGCGACGGAGGATGTGCGCAGGGCAGTCCTTGCTGCCGCCGCAAAGGATGAGCGCATTTTGACCGAGCCCGCGCCCATGGCGGCGATAAGCGGCTTCGGCAGCAGCTCGGTGGAATACACGGTGCGCGTCTGGTGTAAAAGCGACGACTACTGGGACGTGCTGTTCGCGCTCAACGAAAATATCCGCGATAGCTTTGCCGAATACGGTGTTGAGATGAGCTACGATCATCTCAATGTTCACATTGAAAAGGACACATCGGCGCAATGATAAGGCCACGCAGATCAAAGCGCCCCCTCAGTCGTTTTTTGTGAACTGCCCCAATTTGTACGGACAGCACAAAAAGCCCCCCTGTGTAGGGATATGAAATTTTAAGCAACATACTGGCGTCTCAA
>OLSB01001047.1_pt1 | contig 29133 bp, 31 predicted proteins | sample 1672071 | NCBI WGS metagenome assembly OLSB01 (sample SAMEA3136642, study PRJEB25190) | human gut metagenome | biome: human gut; feature: human-associated habitat; material: faeces | place: Austria | collected 2013 | reverse complement strand
ATATTTATGAAATGGGAGAAGAAAATTTAAAATATGCAATGTATGTATTTGTAGACTATTTCTGGGATAGGATAAAAAAAGATAGAAATGTAAAAAAAGCAATATATTTAGATGAAATCTGGAGATTAATAGGTGTTACATCTAATAAAGAAGTAGCAAGTTTTATATATAAAATATTTAAAACCATAAGAAAATTTGGAGGTAGTAGTGTAGCAATAACACAAGATATATCAGATTTATTTAGTTTAGATGAAGGAATATATGGAAAAAGTATTTTAAATAATTCTGAAATTAAAACATTTTTTGCTCTTGAAGAAGAAAATATTTTATTATTAAGCAAATATACAAATCTGTCTGAAAAAGAAAAAATAGAAATAAAATCTCTAAAAAGAGGAGAATGTTTAATGTTTGTTGGCAATGAACATATTTTAACTAGAATAGATGCTGCAGAATTCGAAAAAAATATAATTGAAAAAAGAAATGAGGTAAATAATGAAAAAAATAATAACAGCATTAGCAAATCCAATGTTAAATAATGAACTAAAAAAACAAAAAGATTTTATTATAATAGGAAATGATATTCAATATCAAGATGGAGTAAAAGAAGTACTAGAAAAAGAGAAAAATATAGATTTTTTAATATTGAGTGAAATATTACCTGGAGAAAATAAAATAGAAAAATTAATAGAATATATAAAAAAAGTAAATCCTAATATTAATATAATAATTATTTTAGAAAATAAAAAAGAAGAGTTGGAAAAATATTTATACTCTAAAAGTATTTACTATATTTTATATAATAAAACAGAAATTACAGAAATAATTAATTTAATAAAAAATAAAAAAGAAGATGAAAGTGAAAAAATAAAAAAAGAATTAAATGAATTAAAACAAATTATAATAAACCAAAATAATAAAGAGATAAATAATAAAAGAAATAAAATAATAAGAAAAATAAAAAGTAAAAAAAATAATAAAATAAATAATTTAAAAAAAGAAATAATTTGTATTTTAGGAAGTAGTGGAGCAGGTAAAAGTATTTTTACGGTAAATTTAGCAAATTCTCTAATTTATTCAAAACAAAAGATTTTAATAATAGATTTTGATATATTAAATAATTCACTACATGCAATTTTAGGAGTAAAAAAATATTCGGAAAAAATATCTAAAAAAATTAAAGAAAATAATTTAATTAAAGAAAAAATAAATTTAAAAGAATTAATAATTAAAATAAATAAAAAAATAGATTTGATATCTGGAATTAATTTATTATTTGATTCTAAATATAAAATTAGCAATTTTAAAATTAATAATATTATTCAAAACCTTAAACAATATTATGATGTAATAATAATAGATACATCTTCGGCATGTTTTTTGGATTATACAAAAGAAATAATAAAAATAAGTAATATAAATATTTTTATATTAGAGCCTAATATATTAGAAATAAAAAAATCGAAGAAATTATTAGATATATATACTAATGAATGGGAAATAAATAAAAACAAAATTAATATTTTATTTAATAAATTTAATAAAAATTCAATAGATATAAATTTATTAAAATATATATTTGGAGATTATAATATTTTGGGAAAAATAAATATAAATGAAAAATATAATTTAATAATAAATAATAATGCAAAAAAGATAAATAAAGAAATTAAAAAAGAATATATAAATATTATAAAAAAAATATTAATAATAAAAAACAAAAAAAATTATATAAAAATAATAAAAAATAAAATATTAGAAAGGATTAGAAAAGAAGATGAATAATTTAGAATTAAGTACAAATATAGACAAAGGAAAAAATTTAGAAAATAGGCAAAATAATTTTTTAGAAACCACTTTAGGGAAAACGATTAATTCAGCAATAGATATTGGACTAAGATGGGTTTTACCAGACTTAATAGAAAATGAATTTATAGAAGTAAAAGATAGTTTAATAAAAGGAGGACTAAAAGAAGGAGTAAATAAAGCAATAAATTCAGCAATAAATTTAGGAAAAAGTGCACTTGGAATATTTACAGGAGATTTTGAAAATTTATCTCAAGCTCAATCTGCTATAAAAAGCGGAGGAATAATAGATAGTATTTCCACATTATTGGATGTGGTATTAGGGAAAGTAACAAAAAAAGGAATGATACCTTATAATGTTTCTAATTTAATAAGAAAAGGAAAAGATGTTATTTTAGATAATGTTTCTAAGAATATAGAAAATAATTTTACAAGCCAAATAAATAATTTAGATAAATTATCTAAATATGAAAATAATTGGAGAGAATATTACAAAGATAAAGACTTTAAAGGAATGGAAAAAGAATATGAAAAAATAAAAGAAAAATTAAAAGAATTAATGCCCTTAGAAGAAACATTAAAACAGGCAAGGCAAATAGAAAATATACACAAAATTATAAAAAATAATGGGGGAGATTTTAATTTAACACCAGAACAGTTAGAATTAAGTAAAATATTAGTCTAATAACTATTAAATAAGAGTTTTTTCTGCGTTTTTCTTGCATAATTTTTTTTGTTTTAGTATAATTATAAAAGACAAAACATCAGAAAGGAATGGTAAAAAAATGGAATCACGTGACGGAAATATTATAGAAAGAGACATAGAAACAGAGATGAAAACGTCATACATAGATTATGCGATGAGTGTTATTGTATCTCGTGCTTTGCCAGATGTAAGAGATGGTTTAAAACCTGTTCATAGAAGAATTTTGTATGCTATGTATGAAGACGGGATAACATCAGACAAGCCATACAGAAAATGTGCTAATACAGTAGGATCAGTTTTAGGAAGATATCATCCACATGGAGATGCTTCTGTTTATGATGCAATGGTAAGAATGGCACAAGATTTTTCTTTAAGATATAGATTAATTGATGGACATGGAAACTTTGGTTCAATAGATGGTGATGGAGCAGCTGCGATGAGGTATACAGAAGCAAGAATGGCAAAAATAGCAGAGACAATGCTGACAGATATAGAAAAAAATACAGTAGATTTTATGCCAAACTATGATGACAGGTTACAAGAACCAACTGTACTTCCATCCAAAATACCAACACTATTAATTAATGGTTCTTCTGGAATTGCCGTAGGAATGGCAACAAATATACCACCACACAATTTAACAGAGATAATAAATGGAATTATAAAAATAATTGACGAAGATAATGTAACAGATGAAGAATTATTATCAATAATTAAAGGTCCAGATTTTCCAACAGAAGGTATAATTTTGGGAAGAGAAGGAATAAAAGAAGCATATTTAACAGGAAAAGGTAAAATTACAGTAAGAGCAGAAGCTGAAATTGAAGAAATGAGTAATAATAAACAAAGAATAATTGTTAATTCTTTACCATATCAAGTAAATAAGGCAAAATTAGTTGAAAATATTGCAGCACTAGTTAGAGAAAAAAGAATTGAAGGAATTTCAGATTTGCGTGATGAATCAGACAGAATAGATAGAGTTAGAATTGTAATAGAACTAAAAAGAGATGCAAATGCTCAAGTAGTATTAAATCAATTATATAAAAATACACAAATGCAAGATACTTTTGGAATTATAATGCTTGCATTAGTAAATGGAGAACCAAAAATATTAACATTAAGACAATGTTTGGAATATTACATAGAACACAGAAAAACTGTTATTTTACGTAGAACACAATTTGATTTAGATAAAGCATTAGCAAGAGCTCATATATTAGAAGGATTAAAAATAGCATTAGATAATATAGATGAAGTAATAAATATTATAAGGAATTCTTATGATGATGCTAAAGAAAGATTAATGGAAAGATTTGGACTTTCTGATATACAAGCACAAGCAATATTGGATATGAGATTAAAAACGTTATCTGGTTTGCAAAGAGAAAAAATAGATGAAGAATATAATGAATTAATGAAATTAATTGCATATTATAGAGAGGTTTTAAGTAGTGAAAGATTAGTTTTTGATATAATTAAGCAAGAATTAATAGAAATAAAAGAAAAATTTGGTGATGAAAGAAAAACAAAAATAGTAGCAGCAGAAGGTGACCTTGATGTAGAAGATTTAATAAAAGAAGAACAAAGCGTTATTACTTTAACTCATTTCGGGTATATAAAAAGAATGCCAGTAGACACATATAAGAGCCAAAAAAGAGGAGGAAAAGGAATAACTGGAATAGCAACTAGAGAAGAAGACTTTGTAAAACAAATATTTACAGCTTCAACACATGACTTAATATTATTCTTCAGCAATAAAGGAAAATTATATAGATTAAAAGGATATGAAATTCCAGAAGCAGGAAGAACTGCAAAAGGAACAGCAATTGTAAATTTATTAAGCTTAGATCCAGGTGAAAAAATATCTGCTGTTATACCTATTAATAATTTTTCTGAAGGAAAATATCTGTTGATGGGAACAAAAAGCGGATTAATAAAGAAAACAGCACTTACAGAATATAATTCAGCAAGAAAGACGGGATTATTAGCAATTACATTAAAAGATGATGATGAATTAATAGATGTAAGATTAACAGATGGAGAAGATAATGTAGTATTAGTAACTAAAAAAGGTATGAGTATTACTTTTGATGAAAAGGATGTTAGACCTGTCGGCAGAACAGCACAAGGAGTAATAGGAATAAGACTTGATGAAGAAGATAGTGTAATAGGAATGGAATCAATAGTTTCAGGTATAAAAGGAACTCTTCTTGCTATAACAGAGAATGGATTTGGAAAGAGAACAGAGCTAGATGAATATAGAGTGCAAAATAGAGGTGGAAGAGGAGTAATTACATATAAAATAACACCTAAAACAGGAGACATAGTAGGCATAAGAATTGCAACAGATGAAGAAGATGTTATGCTTATAACAGACAATGGCACAGTAATCAGGTTAAATGTTAGAGATATAAGTATTTTAGGAAGAGCAACACAAGGTGTTACTTTAATGAGAACAAATGAGGGAAAAGTAGTAAGTATAGAAAAAATATCTGCTGATGAAGGTGAATAATGAGTAATAAAATAATAGAAGAGAAAAAAGAGCGTTTAAATATATTAATAGAAAATCTTGAACAAATACAATTGCTAGCTGATACTTTGGCAGACAATGAAATTCCGGAGGAAACAGAAAAGAACAGGCTTGCTCAAATCTATAGAAATTTTATACAAAATGAATCAATATTTAATATTTTATTATCTATAGATGATCCGAATTGTCCAGAAATGTATTTTGAATATGTTGGAAGATGTATGGAGGAAAGATTGGATTATTGTAAAGCCAACTCGTTAGCATTTAGAGCAAGACCAAAGATACAACAAATAGTACAAAATAGGAGTAAGTCTTTAGTACAGAAAAAAGAATCACTTGAGGAAATAATAGAACAAATTATGCAATCTGGCAAAAGAATTAAAGAAAGAGACTATTTAGAAAAAGCTGTATTTTTAGAAGCTATTCATATGGATACTAAACTTATTCCAATATTGTATGGAGATGGAGCCCAAAAAGGTGGAACCCCATATAAAGATAAGAAGTTTGAAGATTATGAACGATAAAAAGAATGCTTTTATATAATAAAAAATCTGTGATCATTCACAGATTTTTTTAAATCTTATATCATCTCCAAAAAAATAACATATATTATAATTACCAACAATTCTTGATACAATTCTTTCATCATAAGTATTATATAGGTTTTGTAAGCTTAAGTTAGTTGAAATTATGGTTTTAGTAATATTTTTTTGATTTAATAATCGTGTATTAATAATATTAAATAATTCGGTAAATTTCATATTATTAACGCATTCAGTACCTAAGTCATCTATTATTAATAAGTCTACATTTAATATATTTTCTAAAATGTTAGAATTAGTATTTTTACCAAATCTGTAATCAATAATTGTATCTAACATAACTGGAGCAGTTTGATATAATACAGTTTTATTTTTTTTAATTAATTCATTAGCAATGCAACTTGAAATGAAAGTTTTTCCTAGACCAGTATTTCCAGTAAACAATAAATTCTTTTCTTCAGGGTTTTCAAAATTATTGATAAATTTAAAACAAATATCTTTTATCAATTTAATATTTTCTCTAGGAGAAATATCTGATTTATATTTTTTTTCATCTACAACATTAGAATAAAATAAATCATTAAAATTATTAAAATTCTGGTTTTTAATATTATAAATATTTGATTTATTATATTCTAAATCAAATATTTTTTGTTTTAAGCAACTACACATAATAGAATGAGAATTTTGCATTACATATCCGGTATCATTACATAGCTTACATTCATAATTAGGTAAAATATAACTTTCATCTTTTCCAATTGAATTTAATATAAGTATTTTTTCTTTTTTTAAGATGTTAATATTTTTTTCTAAATTTTTTAAGAGTTCAGAATCATTTTTATTTATTAAAGATTTGGCAGTGGAAATGGCTAGAGCATTTAACTTATCATCAATTTCTTGCAATTTAGGGTTTTGAATATATAGCTCTTTTTTCCTCTGCTCAGCAAGCTTAATTGCTCTCATTCTTTTGTTTTCATATTCTGTTAAAAGATTTTTTAGAGTGGTATTACTCATTGTTTCACATCCTTATGCTTCTTGTTTTTTCTTAACATTTGCGTATAAATTGTTTAAATTATCATAAGATCTTTGCTCATATTTGTTATAGCCAGCAGTTTTTTCTAAATTCTGTACATTTTTATTTTTTTCTTTCATTTCTAATAAGAATTTTTGTATTTCTTCTGTAGTCGTAAATCCTCTGTCGTGCCAATCACTTAACAATTTATCTAAATAATCAAAGCTTGGATTTGCCTTAGAAGTAGTGCGTTTTAAAGCAATTTCTATAATATCTAAATTATATTTAAAGTCTATTACCCATTTTTCAACATAAGCATATTCATATTGAGACAAATTTCTTTTTAAACTCAATTTTTTAGAAATAGTATTAGCAATTAAATTTAATTTTTCTTGTTTTTCGTAATACATGTCCAAATCTGTAAATGTTCTAATATTATTTTTTGCCCACGCTTCTGCTACTGTTTGAATGTAGTTTCTATGAAGAGCAGATTTATCAAAGCAGTAGCCAAATAAAGCAATCATAACTTCTTCATCAAAATTATATTTTTTAAACCACAATTCAATATCTGGATACCAAGAAGTAGGCATTAATCCAGAAAAATATTTATTATTTATACATTCTATAGCCTGAGCTCTTTTTTGACCTTCAGCAGATTTTTTTAATTCTTCTGCAGACAAAGAGGTTTTTGGCTTATAAATTTTATATAATTCTATCTCTTGTAGATTATTTATAATATATCCAGTATTTTTTTTAGTAATAGCACCAATATCCTCCCAATATTTTAAGGCATCTTGAATAACCTTCAAAGGAAGTACTAATTTTTTAGATAAATCATTTATTTTCACATCTTTTTCATATTTAGATAAAAATAATAAATACAAATATACTTTTACAAAATCACCATTTGCCTGTGAAAGATACTCAGAAAAAAATATATCTGGTATTTCTGTCTTAGAAAATAAAGGTGATATTTCCGCATCTTCTAGTTTCATAATATTAGTTACCTCCCAATGTTCATTTGTCAAATTATATCATTTTATAAATATTTTTACAATAAACAATGGAGTAAAATATTATTTAAATAAATAAAGTTTATTTTTTATAAAAAATTTGATTACATACTTAAACACATAAATAATGTTTTCATTATTAATTCCGACAAAAGTAAACAAAAGAAGAGGAAAGCATAAAATAATAATTATACATATTTTTACGCTTAGGTTGTTAAACAAAGAATTTGATATTATAAAAATAAAACCATCCCAAATAATATTTAATATTAAAGAATTATAATCTATAAAGCCAAACAATTTACTATTAAAGTTATAATTTTGTGGAAAAATAAAATTCATTACATCCTCCTATGATTAAAAAAATTAGAAGAAATTCCAAAATTATTTGATACATCTGTAGAAATACCTCCAACCAATTGGCGTATATATGAATTTATATGAACTAAAGCATATATACATCCTAAATAAGTCAATTTTGATAAGGTATTAGAATTAAAGTTAATAGAAAAGATAAGTAATAATATTAAAGCAATAAATGATTGCATTATTAATAAAGAAAAAAGACATCTAATCCAAGATTTAAAAAACCAGCTTGTAGAATTATTTAAAAGAGTGAGCAATGAAAATGGGGTTAATAAGACAAATAGTTTTACCAATATGTATCGCAAAGCATATGAAAAAATTAAATTAAATAAGCTTATAGTAATAAAGGCTTTAGAAATGCCGTCAAAAGAAAAAATGTTAAAATTAGTACTTGTGGAATAAATATCAATATTTAATTTTTCTATTAATTTAGCAAAAGAAATAGAAGATTCAAAGATATATTGACCCAATTCTTGAATGGAAGAAGAAAATAAATAATTTATATTTAAAAATTGTTCACATATAAAATATGAAGAATTAATGCAAATTCCTAAGATAAGTAATTTTAGAATAAAATGACGTGGTGATTCAATGGGTTGGCTGGTGTAACTGGAATATGCAAGTTTTACTGCATAGTATATAACAAATGCAATTAATAAAGAATTAGCTATTAACAAAAGTCCATTGTTAGAGTAAGTTCCAAATATTTTTTCAAAGAAAGGAACTTTTAATATATTTGTATCTATAAAAACTAATTCATCTAATACTTCATAGAGCGTCGTATCTATAGAGGTTAGCAAGTTATTTAAAAGATTATTTATAGTTTCAAAAATTATGTAAGAAATATTTTGCTGTTCCATAGAATTCACCTATACAATAAGAGTTTTTATAGCAGATAATATTAAATCAATTGCTAGTATAAATCCATATGAAAAAAGAGAACTTCTAATTAATTTTTTTGCTATCCTTATTCTTTCTTCATCTCCGAAACTAAACTTCTTCATAAAAACACCAGTGCCAACAGCCACAGCAGCTGCAGGAGTTGCTAACTTCATAAACCAGCTCTCAACTTTTTCAAAAGCTTCATTTAATTTTGTAACAATTTTAGGTGTAGAATCAAAAAAACAATATGTAAAATTAAAAATGCTAAATAATACAATAAAAATAAATAAAATAAAAATAATTTTTTTAATAAATATTTTCATTAAAATCCTCCTTATATAAAAAATATGGTAATAATTTTACTTTTTGTGGTTTTATAATTTTATTGCCATCAGATAGGAAACATAAAGATGTAAAATTTTCAAGTTCTTGAGTAAAAAACTTTGTATCATATATAAAATCTGTTTGAATACTTGTACTTAAAGTTTCAGAAATATTAGAATTTTTGGAGTTTAAAGAGTTAGTTAAGTAACTAAAAACAGTTTTTTGAGCATTTTCAGAGATTGAGTGAGTGGATTTTTCTTTATCTTCTTTACCAATTTGTTTTTGGATATCTTCTATTGTAAAAATATCATCTGTCCTGAACCATAATTTATTTATTAAATTTTGAACAATCATTTTAACTGTAGCCTGATTGTTTAAAGTATTTAAAATTGACGTATAGCTTTGAGTAGCAACAATATTAATACATTTAGCTTCTCTACTTTGAGAGAAAAAATTACTATCTGTTTCTGTACAATATTCATGATATTCATCAGAAATAAAAGCAACACTTCTTTTAGAAGTTTCAAAGTTATTTGCCAATCTCATCATAACTTCAGTTTGAAAATCTAATTTTAAATATGCAGAAATTATTTTAGAAAGTATTGTGTATTCACTAATATTCATATTTAAAACAACTATTTTGCCATTATTTATTACTTCATCGAAGCCTAAGAAATTCAATTCATCTTTAGGGGGAGAGAAAGTTTTTAATACATCATATTCAGAGACAAAGCTATTCGTAATACGAGTAATTTCAGATTTTAAAATAGAAAGAGTTCTTGAATCTAAATTTAAAAATTCTTTTTCAAAAAAATTGATGGAAGAGAGTAAATCATAAGTTTCTGCATATGTAAAACAATTATTAATAAATTTTTGCCTTAAAATTTCTATCTTTTCTTTATAATAATTATTAACCGTAATTATTTTATGTAATTCATCAAAAGTAACATAATAATCATTATATAATCTGCATAATTTTATAGCTTCACTTAAAATTTGCTCAGCTTTATCTATCCAAAAAGATTCTGTATTATTTTTGGAGAATAATAAAAGTATAGTTTTTAGCCTATGAGCTAAGACAGAAGGTTTTAAATTTGGCTTATGTAAAGGATTATATTTAAAATTACCATTTAATTCTATAGTGATTAAATCTTCTTCACGATTATATATATGACAAAATTCTTTTACCTTATTACAATAATTACCTTTAACATCTAAAATAAGCATTCCTATTTTCTCGGTTTCACTATTTGATTTGTAAGAAATTAATTGTTCAGTAAAAGGATACATAGCACTACTTGTTTTTCCAGTACCAATTGTTCCTGTTACTAAAATATTTTGATATAATGCTTTTTCTGGTAGATATATTTTTTCATTTGTATAAACATTTTTGCCAATAAAAAGAGAAAGCTGATTATGTGAAGAGTGAGTTGTTTGGATAGAACTTTTTTTAAGTTTTTTAGGTTTATAAAATGGTTTAATAAATAATAAAAAAATAGAATTTGAAATCATAAAAGAAGAAAAAATATACGAAAATATAAAGGCAATTTTTATATATTTCCAGAGTAATGGTTGTTCAATACAAATATCAAATGGGTGCAAACCATAATTAATAATAATTGAATTAGATGTAAAAATATGATAAAAAATTTTGAACCCAAAGAAACAAAAGGTAAAAGATAAAAGTAGAATAAAAATAAAACGTTTAATAAAAGTTTCACCTCCATTATTTAATTTTAATATTTAATTTTGAGCCTTGCAAATTGTGGAAAACATTGATATCAAAGAAATTGTAAATTGAATAGAAAACAATAAAAAGATTAAAAATGAAAAGAATAAAAAAGTAATCAATTAATTTAAATATAAATTACCACCTCCTAATTTTTACCATAATACAACATTTTTAAAAATTTGTCTATACTTTTTTTAAAAAAAGTATATTGATATTTATATTTTTTTTTGTTATACTAGACAAGTACAATAAAAATAAAAGAAAGAGTGAGAAATTTGAAAACAAAAGAAATAAATGAAGTAAAAAATAAAAAGAAAAAAAGAGGTATAGGTAAAAAAATTATTCTTGTTATATTATTTATCATATTATTGGCAGGAGCAATTTTAGGATATAAAGTGTATAAAAATGGTGGAGGAGCAAAAGGACTTTTAATGACAGCAATGGGGCATGATAAAGATACAATATTGACTTTGGATAAAATATATTGCTTGATATTAGGAAAAAGCCAAAATTTAACAGATACTTTAATATTAGCTTCATATGACCCAAAGGATCAGTCAGCAGCGTTACTTTCTATTCCAAGAGATACCTTTATAGGAGATTATAAATCAAGTGCTACATCATGGGACAAGATAAATGCTGTTTATCAAACAGAAAATGGACCTCAAAAGCTTATGAAATATGTAACAGATATTACAGGCATAAATGTAAAATATTATTTAATGGTAGATACAGAAGCTTTAAAAGTATTAGTCGACGAAATAGGTGGAGTTACATTTAATGTACCGATAGATATGGATTATGATGATAGTAGCCAGGACTTATACATACACCTAAAAGCTGGAGAACAATTACTAGATGGTGATAAAGCAGAGCAAGTTGTAAGATTTAGGCATAATAATGATGGAAGTACATATCCAAGTGAATATGGACAAGAAGATATTGGAAGGATGAAAACACAAAGGGAATTCTTAAAAACTTTAGCAAAGAAATTATTAAGTTGGAATAGTGTTACAAAGATTAATAATTTATTAGATATTGCTGAGCAATATGTTGAAACAAATTTGGATTTTAAAGCAGTAAAAGATTATATACCATATGCAGTTGAATTTAACATAAACAATTTAAAAACTGCAGTTTTACCAGGAGTACCAGAATTTGCAAATGTGGTATGGATATATAGCAGTGACAAAGAAGAAACAAAAAAAGTGGTAAATAAATTATTTTTCAATATAAATGAAGAAGAATATGAAGTAAGCGATGAAGAAAAAGAGGAAATAAGAATAGAATTACTTAATGGAATAGGAAACGAGGAAAGATTTGATGAGGTCTCAGACACATTGAAGAGAATGGGATACAATATTAAGAGTACAGGGAGTACTTCTAAAACTTCTAAAACAACAATAATAAATAGAAATAATGCACCAGAAAATATTACAGAGGATATAAAAAATGTACTGAAAATCGGAAACATATTACAAGGGAATTCTTCGAACAATATTGATATAACTATTATAGTAGGAGAAGATATTTTAAAGAAGTTAGAAGATTAAACTTCTAACTTCTTTTTAAAACAATAATTATAATAAAAATTACAAACAATAAAATTGATATTCTTAAGAATATTGGCATAAAGTCAATTATTTCTACATCATTTCCAGCAATTAAATCAGATGAGTAAATCTTTTCATCTACAGTATAAGAAATTTCGCCAATGACACTTCCCTTTTTTATAGGAGCAATTAAATTTTCTTTTAATTTTATTTCAGAAGTTAAATTTTCCGTATTAAAATTATTATTCAAAAATATATTAATATCATCTTTTACTAAAATATCAAGATTTTTTGTATCTTTAGTACCACCATGAATTGAAATTTGATTAATTAAAGAATTGGATTTTACGATGCTTTTAAAAGAATAATTATTAAACCCATATTCAAAAAGTGTTTTACAATCTAAATATTTTGGTATAGAATTTCCAATATTATCATCTGCACCCAAAATAATAGCAATTAGTTCTAAATCATCTTTTTTAGCAGTAGCAATAATACAATCTTTAGCAGGATTTGTATAACCTGTTTTCAATCCTGTTGCATATTCATAATAGTAATCATCTGGAGAATGATGTGATAAAAGCAGGTTTGTGTTATAGAAAATTCTGTCTTCACTATTATATTTATTTGTCTTAGGTAAATTGTATTTTGTAGTATTTGCAATATCTTTTATAGTTTGAAATTGCATAGCATATTTTGTAATAATAGAAAGATCATAAGCTGTAGAATAGTGATTATCATCATGTATGCCACTCGGATTTTTAAAATTGGTGTTTTTACAACCTAATTCTTTGGCTTTTTGATTCATCATATTAGCAAAATTTTCAATTGTACCACCAACGTGTTCCGCCAATACATTTGCAGCATCATTTGCTGATGGAATTAATAATACATGTAATAGTTGTTCTATAGTTAAATTTTCTCCTTTTTTTAAATAAGCAGAAGAATAGCCAGCTGGAACAATATCAATAGCGCTTGAATTAACAGTAGCAATATCAGATAAATTACAATTCTCCATTACTAATATAGCTGTCATAAGTTTAGTAGTACTTGCAGGATACACTTTTTTATGTATATCTTTTTCATATAAAATTTTACCAGTGGAACTTTCCATGAGTAAACATACTGGAGAGTATGTATTAATTTCACTGGCATTACTAAAATTACATACTATCATAATATTAAAAATTATCAATAAAATACAAAATACTTTTTTTATATGTTTCATAAAATCTCCTCTAATATAAATATATATTAAGTATTTTAAAAATTCAATAGTAAAATAAAAGAAAAAGAAAGGAAAGATTTATTTGGAAAAATTAAAAAATAATAAAAAAATAATAATTATTATAGGAGTAATAATTATAATAATAATTTCGATATATGTTTTAAAAAAAATAGATGAATATAATTATGAAGAGAATAATTACGAAGAATATTTTGCAGAAGAAGAAAATATTATAAAAGAAGAGGCAAAAAAAGTAATTGCTGTGCATATAATAGGAGAGATAAATAAACCAGGAATAGTAGAACTAGAAGAGGGTGCAAGAGTAATTGATGCAATTAAAAAGGCAGGAGGTACTACGGAAAAGGCAGATTTAGCACAAATAAATTTAGCTTATATACTAAAAGATGGACAAAAAATATATATACCAAACACAGAAGATAATGATAAAAAAATAGAGTATAATACAGCAAATATTGAAAATAATATAAAGGAAGAAAAAATAAATATAAATACAGCAGATGAGGATGAATTACAAAGGTTACCAGGAGTAGGTGCATCCACAGCAGCAAAAATAATTAAGTATAGAGAGGAAAATGGAAGTTTTCGAAGAATAGAAGATATACAAAATGTTAAAGGAATAGGTGAAGCAAAATATAACGACCTTAAAGAACAAATAGAAGTTTAATGAAGTATTAGAATAACTATTAACAATGGAATAGTAATATATTCAAATTAAAAGATAAAAATTGTTCAAATGTATTGACAAAAGACAATAATGGAGTTATACTAAGTAAGCAAACAACAAATCGCGGGGTGGAGCAGTTGGCAGCTCGTCGGGCTCATAACCCGAAGGTCGTAAGTTCGAGTCTTACCCCCGCAACCATATTGAAATAAGCATTTTGTAGAAATACAGAGTGCTTATTTTTTGTGTTTTGACCACATATTTGACCACAACCTGAACGAGATATAATGGAGATATCATAATACAGTAGATTTTTTATAAAAATTGTGATATTATTATAACAATACTATTAATAAAATTGAGGAGAATAATGAAGAAAGCTAATATACGAAGAACAAAAAGAAGAAAAGTATATATTAATAGATTAAATAAACTTATGAGGGCAAAACAAAAAAATAAAAAAGGTAGAAAAACTAGAAAAATAAGAATAATAAGGAACTATTATATTAATAATGAATATACTTCAAATAAGGTAGTTAGATTATTAAATTATAAAAAGTTTCAAGAAGCCGTCATAAAAAAAGGAGAAAAAGCTAAAATAACAATACCAGAAATTTTTAGTTTTTCTGAAAATGTTGATGAAGCAATTAAAACACTGAAAAATATATACTATTGTTGTATGCATCCTAAAATAAAAGAATTAAAATTAGATTATAGAAAGTGTAAGAAATTAAGTTTGGGTGCATCATGTGTAACTGATATTATTGCATTAAATACATTAAAGTATAGAGAAAAAATTAACAATCCTATACTTTTAAAAGGAACTTATCCCAGCACGGAAGAAGCTTTTGAAATTTTTGTAATTAGTGGATTAGTCAACCATTTAAAAGTTGTTGATTTAAAGAATAATAATGTAAAAAGGTTAGATATTATTACTAATGGTGATCAATCATATATTGGTGAAGAAGTAATAAAATATTATAATGATTGTTTGAAAACAAAAGGATATGAGTTAAGTGCTATAGGAAAGAGCGAATTAAGTAAAATGATTACAGAAGTTATTGATAATGTAGAAGAACATGCTGGCAATTTAGCTTCTTGGTACACTCAAGGACATTATACAATTGGAACAGAAAATAAACCCGGAAAGTTTAGATTAGTTTTATTTAATTTTGGAGATAGTATATATGAAGGGCTAAAAAGGGATAGTTCTTCTAATTATACTAAAAAAATATTAAACAATGCTACAAGAAAACATAAAAAGAAAAACCTCTTTGGAGTTGGGTGGAACGAAGAAGTGTTATGGAATTTATTTTCTCTACAATACAAAATTAGTAGATGTAACTATTCTTCAAAAAATGATAGAGGAGTTGGTACAATAGATTTAATTAAAAGTTTCTTAGAATTAGGAAAAACGATAGAAGATGTAAAACCTTTGATGAGCATAGTATCAGGAAAATCTAACATTGTGTTTGATGGTACATATCAGATTCATTCTTTAAATAAGAAGGGATATAATATACCAACAATAGCATTTAACAAAGAAAACAATTTATTTGAAAGACAAGATTCAAAATATGTTAAAGCTTTAAAGAATTCGTTTCCAGGAACAATAATTGATATGGAATTTTATATAGATAGAAAACATTTAGATAGATTAAAGGAGAATAAATAATGAAAATAATAGATATGAAAGATTATATTGGCGATAAGAAAATCATTTCTGGTAGAAAAAATGGTTGTAAAACAAGAGCCACTTTAAAATTAGAAGAATTAGAAAAAGAAAATGATATTATTAAAATTGTTATTCCAATGGATGTATTATCATTTAATTCATCATATTTTTTAGGAATGTTAGGAGAAAGTGTGAGAAAATTTGGTAGCAAAGAAGCATTTCTAAATAAATATCAATTTTCATGTAACGAAATCGTAAAAATTAATATTAATGATGGAATTATGGACGCACTGAATAATAATAACGCATTGGAGGATTAGGCATATGAATAAATATAAAAGTGTATTTGTAATTTTTATAATAGTTTTTATTATTATTGTACAACCTGTATATGCTGTTACTGAAAATGCTATAATACAACAAAGTAATTCAAATGTTTTTTGGGATGGTTTTTTTGATTTATTAAATATATTAATTATTGCAGGTAACTTTGCATTTGTAGTATGGATATATTTTAAAGATAAAAGAGAAAAAAAGGAATATGATAAAAACTCTTACAAAATGTACTGGTATAAAAAATTTATATTAGAAAATTATTTAACATTAATCGAAAAATTTTTTAATGAATGTGAAACAAGCATAAAAATGATTAATGATGATAAAAAATCTAATATGACATTAGAAGATATAGCAGAATATAAAAAAGATAAATTCATGGAATTTACTAAAAATCAATCAATAATAAAACAAAAATTAACTAATATATTATCAATACTAGATGAAGGTATATCAAACAATATTAGAAATATTTTCATAAAATTGCAAGAAGAATTTACCGAACTACTAGATAAAATGATAATGAGCGATGAAAGTAATTCAACGCAAAGATTACAAGAATGCAACGAAGTTTTACAAGAGAGAAAAAAAGAAATTTTGAAAGAATTATATACATATGGTGAAAATATAATTAGATAAGAGAAAACCTAGATTAATTCTAGGCTTTCTTCGTTTCATCTAACAAAATTTCTCTAGCAATTTCATTAACTCTATTATTTAATTGCTCTGTTGTAAGATTAGGCTCAGTTTTTCTAAAATGTTCTAGAAGTTGCTTTTTTATTAGAATAACATGTTCATCTGTTTCCTTATTATTAAATTTCATAGCAAATATCTCCTATACAAAATATAATTCTCTTATTTTTTCCATATTATCTTTTTTATGATTTGGTAAGGCATGACCATATTTATTTAATGTTGTACTAGGATCAGAATGTCCTAATATTTTACTTAAAACTAATATGTCCATTCCTTGTTCAATAGCTCTTGTTGCAAATGTATGTCGTAAAGTATGGAAAGTTACATTTGGAGTGCTCCCTTTCGGCTTGGGTTTAGTTTTTAGCCCCTTTTTTATTTTATCTCGGATAGTTTTAGGTCTTGTTTCTAAAAGCCCACATTCTGCCAATATTTTATTATAATAATTTTTAAAAGTTTTTTGGTCATAAGGTTCTCCAATTTCATTACAGAATAAAAAGTTTTTATCACTATAAGCCGAACCACTATCTTGTTTTTCTTTATTCTGTATTTTTTTATGTGCTTTAAGTTCTTTTATCATTTCATCAATTAATGGAATAATTCTAAAAGAATTTTCTGTTTTAGGAGTATCTAAAATTATTTCCGTTTTATTACCATTAGAATTGTGAGTCGTTACTCGTTTTATTGTGTTTTTAACATATATTATTTTCTTATCAAAATCGATGTCGTTCCATCTTAAAGCAAGTATTTCTCCTAATCTCATACCAGTAAATAAATCTAGAATTACAACTATTCCTAATCTATGATTTCTAGAAGCGGTAATTAGATTTTTTTGTTCTTCTCTAGATAAGACTCTCATTTCTTTTCTAAATACTTTAGGTACTTTTACAAATTCACAGATATTTTTCTTAATCATTTCATTTAGGTATGCTTGTTTTAAAGAAGCATGAATCATATTATATAAGTTTTTTAAAGTTTTATCAGAAAGACCACCTTCTTTATTATCTAATCTTCCGCCTGTTAGTTTTGTATTAAAAAAGTCTTGTAATATTTTAGAATTTAAATCCTTTAATTTTAGATTTCTAAAGTATGGTGTGATATGTCCTCTAATATATGTTTCGTAGCTTGTGTATGTAGATAATTTAATACTAGGTTTAGCATAAGTTTCTAACCAAGTTTTAAGCCAACCTACAAATGTTATATTAGTTTCATTTATGTATGAATCTTCAGCAAGCTCTGCTAAGACTTTTGATAGTTCAGCAGATACTTCTGCTCGTGTTTTTTTATAGATATATTTAAACTTAGGTTTTCCATCTATAGTTCTTCCAATTATTGCTCGTGCTTCCCAACGACCATCTTTTCTTTTTCGTATAGTTCCTTCGTTTTGACCTCGTTTTCCCATCTTTGTTCACCTCCTTGATTTTAAGTATCAAGAAGTTTTAAAAGTCTAAAGCAGTCTTTATAGCCCTGTTTATACAAATATTCACTTTCAAATGACTCAAGTTCTGCTATTTTACTTACTAACTCATCTATTTTTTCAAATAGTTCGGGATATTCTGTTGTAATAGAATCTAAAAGTTCGTCTACTTCATCATAAAGATCATTATATTCATCGTTTTCTTCTAATAAAGAATTTAATGTTTCAGATTTTAAATCGTATAAAAAATCATTTAAATATGTTTCAAAAATTTCCATAAAAAAGTTTCTCCTTCCAATTTTAAAAATTTCATTGTAAGTAGAAACCATATGTGATATACTAAATATGGTTCTACTCTAGGGTAGTACTGGTTAGGAATAGTGAAATATAAGATGTCCGTCTTTAGCACTGTTCCTACTTTTTTATTTTGCCAACAAATTTATTGCTTTTCTTATAGCTTCAACTTTAGTAATATTATTATTTTTACAATATGTTTCTAGGTTATTAAAAGTTGTATCATCTAGGCGAAAAGTAATTCTCCTGTTTTTTGGATTATCTGTTGGTCTACCCATTTTTTTATCAGACATATCCACCTCCTTTTTGTCCGCCAAATGTATTATATGACATAAGGCAGACAAAAGTCTAACCTTTTTATAAAAATTTTTAAAATTACATTTCCAACTCATCTTCCCCGTTAAACGAGCTACTATAACGATGTTTATTAAGCCACTCTTTTTGAGCTTGTTTGCTTAAACTTCTAAAACTTCTTATAGTTCTTCTTGGTCTATCTTGATTATATCTTTTGTTTTGTAATAAATATGAAAGACTAACTATTTTATCCAAAGCAGTGTTGCAAGTGAACCTAATAGGGGGCAAGTTATTATTGATGCCCATAAATCTGGACTTATTGTTATAAATTTTGCCTTCATTTGTGTTTGCATTGGTATTTGTGAAGGCATTTGTATTGATTGATTTTTCTGTTTTAATTCTTCCATTGATGGCATTTTCCATTTCCTCCTTTAAATATTTTTCATCATGTAGACTTCTATCTCTACATCTATTTCCATCTGGTGTAATGTAAGTTATATATTTTCTAGTATCAGTCCATATAACTTCATAACCTTTATAATTCATATTTTTTATATAATCTTCTTTAGTGTTTGATATTAATAAACATTCATCAATATCATTTATAAGTTTAAATTTCCAACTTTCTCCTCTTTGTGCAACTGCAATTTCATTTTGACTTAAATCCTTTACTTTAGAATTTTTAATAGGTGTTTCTTTTAAATTGTAGCGATTACAAAGAAAGTTTGAATATTGTTTTAATCTTTCCAAGTCTTTATTACTCATATGAACTTTTTTACCATTCTCTAACGAAACAGAATTAACTATTAAGTGATTATGAAGATGATTCTTATCAGTATGAGTTGCAATTAAGACTTGGTAATCTTTAAAATAATCAGCAAAATTAACTCCAACTTCATGAGCTTTTTCTGGTGTTATATTGTCATCAGGAGAAAAAGATTGTATAACATGAAAATATGTATTTCCATCTGTTTTATTATATTGTTCTTTAACAACTTGCATTTCTATTGAAGCTGTTTCAGGTGTACAATATTTTCCTGATATTAAAAGTTCATTAGTTTTTTCTGGATTTGTAACATAATCAATTATGCCTTTTATATTTCTTTTGGCGGTTTTGATTTTAACGATTGCCATATGTTTTTTAGCTCCCTTTGAAACACAACCAAATTAGGATTACTAATTTCACCAGAATTACAAGCTCTTGCAATTTGATTAACATTAGTTCCTATTTTTCTTAATTCAGTTAAAAAATCTTTATAACCATCATATACATAAATTTTCTTATTCAATGCACATTTTGTTACATAACCTGTTATAGTTAAATTTGCTTTTTTACTTCTTTGTTTTATATAATCTAAATCTTTTGTGCTAATTCTAATATTTAAATTTTTATCTTTATTCAATTTATACTCCTCTCTCAAAAAAGGGGTTTTAGGGGCTTACCCCTTACAAGTGCGTTTGTATGTGTATACAAAGGCGAAACTTGCAAATAGAATAAGCAAGCCCTAAACTCTTTAATTAAAATTTAAATTGTTGTTAATCCAAATCAAAAATTTATCTTTGGGTACAAGTTTTCTTTTACCAATTCTCAATATAGGAAATCCTTTGCTATCCATAAGTTGATATGAATTAGCTTTTGATATTCCTAAATATTTACTAATATCTTTTGCAGATAATACAGCTGGTAAATCTTCTTTTGCTTTAAAACTACTTTGCATAAGCATTCCTCCTTTCATAATTTTTGGTTAATGTACATTTCTAAAGTTGGTATTAAATAGAAATAATTAATGTACAAAAACAATTGAGAAAATATCCTCTCACTTGTACAGTCACTTAGAAGGAAAAAATAAACCCTAAATTGAAAATTTCTTAAAATTTTTTTATTAATGTACAAAAAGTGAAAAATAACTTTCTCACTTATTAAAGTAATCTGGAAGGCAATTCCGAGGTCTAAATTAAAAATTTTTTAAATTTTTTTATTAATGTACAAAAAGTGAAAAATAATTTTCTCATTTATTAAAGTAATCTAGAAGGCAAATTTGAAGTCTAAATTGAAAAATTCATCTATTTAAATGGACAAAAAAACTTAAATTATATAACATAATAATTAAGAAAAATCTGTTATAAATAAAAGCGTTTTGCTTTAAAACATATACAAAAATAGAAAAATATGTTAAAATTGTAATATAAGTTTTAGGAGGAATATATGGTTAGAATAGTTGTTTTAAATGATAATAGAAAAAATAATCCACAATTAGAAAATGAACATGGACTTTCATTATATATTGAAGTTGATGGATATAAAATTTTGTTAGATGCAGGACAAACTGATATATTTAAGAAAAATGCTAAAAAATTAGGTGTAAATTTAGATGATCTAGATACAGTCGTATTAAGTCATGGACATTATGACCATGGAAATGGTTTAAAACATATAGATAAAAAGATTCCTTTAATATGCTGTCCGGGATGCGATTGTTATAGAGTAAGTAAAAGAACAGGAAATTATGGAGGATTAAATCAAAAGGTAGAAGAATTATCAGAAAAGTTTGATTTAATACAAACTACAGAACCATATAAAATAACAGAAAATATTTTCTTTTTAGGTCAAATAGAAAGAAAAACTGATTTTGAAACAAAGAGTTTTCCAATGACAAAAGAAGATGGTACTGATGATGCAACAATAGATGACACAGGGATTGCAATAAAGACTTCAAAAGGTTTGATTGTAATATCAGGTTGTGCACATAGTGGAATATGCAATACGGTTGAATTTGCCAAAAAAATAACAGGTGAAAGAAACATACTGGCAGTTATGGGTGGATTTCATTTAAAGAATGTGGATGAAAGTACTTTAGAAACAATATCATATATGCAAAATAATAATGTTCAAGGTGTTTATTTAGCACATTGCACATCAGATGAAGTTTGTCAGGAATTTGAGAAACGTATGCCATATAGAGCAAAAACAATGAAAGTAGGAGAAGAATATTCATTAGACCAAAAACAAGTAGAAAGAGAGATTTAAATATGGTAGATTTAGAATTATATAGAATATTTACAATTGTTGCAAACGAGAAAAATATAACAAAGGCAAGTGAAAAATTAAATATTTCTCAGCCAGCTGTTACAAAACACATTAAAAATTTAGAAAATGCTCTTGAATTAAGACTATTTAATAGAACTAATCATGGAATAGAATTAACTTCTGATGGTCAAAAAATATATGAAGAAGCAAAAGAAGCGGTAGAAACGCTAAATAGTATTTTTATTAAATATGGAAAAAACAGAAATATAAATTTAGGAGTACATGTAAGTATGTACAAAATGTTTAGTAAAATATTAACTAAATTTTCTAATATTAATGAGAATATTACAATTAATATATCTGATACAGATTTAATAAATATGCTAGCTCCAGATTTATCTGATATGATAAGCAAACTAGAAAATGAAAAACTTGATATTATTATTTCAAAAAAAACGGATAACTATAATCATAATAAAATAGAATTTATAAATATTGGAGAAATTCAAGATATTTTAGTAGTTAATAATAATTCAAAATTATTAGGAAAGAAAATTAGAATTGAAGATATAATAGATATGCAAATATGTTTGCCTAGAAAGGGGTCTGTAACAACCAATAATTTTATTAACGCATTACAAATAGAAGAAGATAAATTAGTAAATGCAAAGCATATTACATATAATGCTATGTTAGATATAATAGAAGAAAATAATGAGGTTGTTGGGCTTATAAGTAAACAATATATAGAAAAGGAATTAAATAATAAAGAGATATCAGAATTAATAACAGAATTTAAAATTCCACCGATAGAATATGGTGTATATATAAATAAGAAAAATAAGTTTAAAGAATTAAATCAATTAGTAAAATTTATAAGAGAAAATAAATAAGAAAATAGAGTTATAACCAAAAGTTATAACTCTATAATTTTTTTGTATTTTACATAACATTTGAATCAGTTTATAATATAATTAAGATAAATCGAGGAGGTAAAAAAATGAAAAAACATAATTCTATAAAATTTAGTAGATGTGTACCACTTCCTATCGGATATAAATTAGCAGTATGCCCAATATGTGGAGGTATACATTTAACAGGAACATTATTAAATGAAAGTGCAGATGAGCAAGATCCAGATATAATGTGTAAAGATTGCGGTAATATAATTAGTGAAGCCATAGTTTAGAAAGCGAGGAAATAATATGAATGAAGAACTAAAAGGAAAAATACAAAATTTTGCCAAAGCAGATTACCCAAGAGTTGGAGAGCATATATCATTAATAGAATGTTTAAAAACAATTACAAAAGACTCTAGCTTTAAATTAGAAGATGAATCAATAAGTGTATTAATTAATAATAGAGAATTTGAACTTTTTGATGTATATTGTCCTGATTTAAAAGAACCAAATTCATTTTTATGGGACGAATCAGCAAAGATATATTTAAAAAATGGAAAGTATGTTATTGAATATAGTTTCGATTACACATCAGATGAAATAAGTAAAGCAATCATTTATGAAGGAAATGAAAATGGTTATATTGAAATAAAAGGCAAAAAATATAGGATAATTAGTATTTTAGATAAAGAGAAAGCTAAAGATACAGATGAAATCTCAATAGGCGATTAGCATAATTTGACCACTTTTTTGACCACAACCGAAACGAAAAACAATGGAAATAAAGAGAAATAAAAAAACAAGTGTTGTTCTGAAACCTTACAGAATAGCACTTTTTAAAATTCTATGGAAGTAACGAGATTTGACCGCTGGTTCTCATAACCCGAAGGTCGTAAGTTCGAGTCTTACCCCCGCAACCAGCTTATAGCAAGTCTTTTGGAGATTTGCTATTTTTTATTTTACCCGTAAAAAGTGCCATTTGGGGAAATTTTGGGGAAGAAATCTTCACAAACCATTGATATAACTAATAAAATTTCAGTAAAAGACTATGGGAAACCTAAAATATTATTTAGTAGTCTTTTACTTTTTTTATCGTGAAAAGTTTAATGACTTTAGTGAAAAAAGATTTTTATTGACGTCCAGGTAGTAACAGATTTTCTAATGCAAATCCAGCAGTTTTATTATGAGCAATAATTGGATGTACATAGAAATTTAATGTTGTTGTTATTTGTGCGTGTCCAAGTCTTGCTGATACTATTGGGACTTCAATATTTTGTGCTATGAGTAAGGTCGCATTTGTGTGCCTTAACCCATGAAAGTTAATTACAGGTAGTCCTATTTGTTCTACAAATTTTACAAACCACTTACTAATAGTAGAAGGATGCATTGGCTTGCCATCTGCTTGTACAAATAACCTATTAGAATCAATCCATAATTCGCCACAAAGCTCTTTTTGATTGTCATACCATAATTTATATTCTTCAAGTAATGAAACAACGAAATCTGGGATTCCAACTTCTCTTATAGAGTTCTCTGTTTTAGGCATTTTAGTAAATATACCTTCTTTTGCTAAATATTGACTAGAACGATTAATGCATACAATTCCATTTCTAAAATCAACATCATTCCATTCAAGACCCATAAGCTCTCCAAGTCTAACGCCAGTAAATAGTGTTAATAGGATAGCAACTTTATATTTAATTTGATCTTCTGCAAGTTCCATTAAGTTAGAAACTAATGCTTTACTTTGTTCATCATCATAGTATCTTCTTTTAGGTTTTCTTGTTTTAGGTGGTTGAACACGTTCAGCAGGATTTGCAAGTATTAGTTGCCAATAGACTGCTTTTTGTAACATAGCATGAAGAAGTCTGTGATGTTCTGCTATAGTTTTTGATGATAGTGGTTTTCCTGTTTTTTTACCATTGTTGTTTTTTCTTCGTACTATTTGAGTATCTTTACTTAACAAATCATAGAATTGCATTATGTCAGTAGGTTTAATCTTATCTACATGAAAATGTGAAAAATAAGGTATAATTCTACTATTTAGCATTCCTAAATATCTAGTATATGTTGAAGGTGCAAGTTCTTTTTCTCCATAATCTCTTTTCCATATTTCGACAAAATCTTCAAATTTTAGAGATTTTCCTTCAATATATAAGCCTTTTTCACAATCAGCAACGAATTTAGCAAGTTCTATTTTAGCTTCCTTCATACTTTTACAATGTACGGTCTTAGTTTTCTTAATAGGTTTTCCTTTTAAGTTGTATCCAACACATTTGACTAATCTGTAACTATCTCCTTTTCTTTTTTCAATACTCCCAGCCATTACCTTTTTCACCTCCTTTCAGGCATACCTATGGGTGGGAGAGGTTTTATATTGTTAACAATATAAATTATATAATAAGTGATAACAAAATGCAATAGGTATTTATTAAATAAAAGAAATAATATATAATAATTTTAATAAAAAATTGTAGGAGTGAATTAAAATGGGGTCATATATAACTTTAGGTATTAATAAAATGGAAATTGATTGGGGAAAAAACAATTCATTCACGGATCATTCTAAATTATTTCAAATAAGTGATTTTGATAAAAAAATACCATATTATTATGTAGATGATGATGATAATGAAGTAATTGAATATAGAGAAGGAGCTCAAAAAAAGTTAAAGGATATTAAAGAGAGACTTGAAATTTTAGGATATGATTTGAAAAGTTTAAGAAGAAAGTTTAATGAACACTGCAAAGAATATGAATTTTATACTGGTGAAAAAATGAATATAACATACAATGACTATGTTCTTTTCTTAAATAGTATAGACATTTCAAAGGTTAATAGTATAACTTTATCAATAGAAAATTCAGAAAATGGATTTGACTTAGGAGAATTTTTTGACAAGTGTATTTTAGAAGATGAAGAAATTTCATTAAGAATTAAACAAATAATGAAAAAGATAAAGAAGAATAACGAATTTATAAGTATTGGAAATTTTCTTGAGAATATGGATCCATATATTACATTACGAATATTGGCTGAAAATCCGAAAAATTTGGATTATGATGTTGAATGGTGTTATGATGAGGTTGTTGAAAACGGATGGGTAAAAAAAGAAGATATTATAAAAGAACTAGAACAATCTGATAAGATTCTAATTGTTACTGAAGGGAATACAGATTCTTTTGTAATAAAGAAGACTATAGAGGAATTGTATCCAAATATTTCAGATTTTTTTGAATTTGTTGATATGGAAAAAAATTATCCCTTTACTGGAGTGGGAAGTTTGTCTAATTTTTGTTTAGGATTATCAAAAATACATATACAAAATAATATAATTGCATTATTTGATAATGACACAGCTGGTAATGAATTATATAACAAAGTAATAGAAATGGAAGAAAAACCTAAAAATTTAGTGCTTTGCAAATTGCCTGAAACAAAAATATTTAATAGATTTGAAACAATAGGACCATCAGGAAAGAAAAAAGCTAATATTAATGGAAAAGCAGTTGCAATAGAATGTTTTTTAGATTTTTCTAGTGTAAGTACTGAACCAATAGTAAGATGGCAATGTTATAAAGAAAAAATGAACCAATATCAAGGAGCATTAGAAAACAAAGAAACTTATATAAAGAAATTTAAAACAGCCAATTTAAAAGATGGGTCATATAATTGCGATAAATTAAAACTTTTAATTGATTATTTAATAAAATCATGGATTGACAGATAGTATTCTAATAAAACTAGACAAAATTTTCTCTAGTTTTAATTATCTTGTTCATCAACCTATGTTGAAAATTCTTTATCCGAAATTGTTCTAATGCAAACATCTTTGTACATTTGACAACAAAATGCAAGAATAAATAAACAAATAAAATTTAAGTACTTGCAAAAAAATATGAAATAATATAATATATATACATATATATTATATTAAAAGGGAAGATTATTATGGGGAACGAAATAACAGCAATAATGATTGCTGAATATTTTTTGACTAAAGAGTCAATGACACAAAAAAAATTACAAAAATTAGTTTATTATGCATATGTATGGTATATAGTAAGATTTAATAATAATGTAAATAGAATAAAAAATTTATTATTTATAGAAAAACCTGAAGCTTGGGTACATGGACCAGTATTCAGAACATTATATGATGTTTATAGGACATATGGTTGGAATAACATTCCAAAAGTAGACAATTTTAATTTTAAAGATAAGGGATTAGAAAAATTTTTAGATTCGATATGGGATATTTTTGGTAAATATGACGGAGATGAATTGGAGGTTATGACACATAAAGAGACACCTTGGATAAAAGCAAGAAATGGAATATCCGCAATTGCTCCTTCAACTGAAAAAATAAATAAAGAAGATATTTATTTGTATTATAGTAACATTTAATATATGAAATTTAACTCAAAAAAACCAAAAGTATCATCGGATTTTACAAAAGAAATTGAATTAAAACAAACTGCAAATTTTAAATTTTCATTTACAGATTTCGAATTAGGTAGTATAGAAAAAGGAATAATAAAGGATTTTAGTAATTATTATTTTGATCAAAATCATTTTTTAAAAGTTAATGAAAGTCTATTTTCCTCTATGAAAATATTGTCGAATGAAAATTATAAATCAGCAATTATAGATCATAATCTTGAAAGAACTATGCATTTCAAAATACTAAACAGACCAGAATCAATAGAACGTGTGGAAAATATACTAAAAGGATATGGTAAAAGTAGTTCTGCAATAGAACAATGGAAAGATAGTCAATATGTGGAATTTGGAGTTCAAGAAGAAAGATTTATTGGAATGATTATTGATTATAATACCATTTCTATTTTATATGCAGATCCTAATCATCTAACATTTCCAGATGATAGGTTTGACAATAACACGAAATTAAGTTTTACAGTTCCTAGTTTTTATACTAAAGATTCAACATCTACATTTATTAGTAAACATGGTAATTATGATAAAAATAAGGACTTTGATAAATTGGAATTTTGTAAAATAGCTTTTTTACAAAATCAATGTGGTGAAATGAGTGATGCTGAATTAGATAAATACTTAAAAGAAAATTATGGAGGTAAAAATGAATAATTATCAAGTAACACTTTTTTTTGCAAAAGATACAATGTATAAGACATTTGAATTATCAAATGCATTATTGCAAAATATAACTGATATAGGAGAACCTATTTTGCTACCCAATAATGCATCTTTGCCAAAGGAAGCAAATTTTCCATTAATTATTTTTAATAAAAACAAAAAAATTCAAATAACTGCAAATTATCAGAGCATAATTACAACTATCGAAAAGGATGACGATATAGAAATAAAGGATTTAATAATAGATATTAATAAAGCATTGATAAAAAATGATATTAATGTTATACGTATTGGTTATGGATATAAGACTCAACTAGATAAAGAATTAATTGAAACATTTAAAAATAATAATTTTCAGAATGATGAATTAAAGAATAGTGTGAACTTTGAATTGAGTTGGCTTACTGAAATTGATATAAATGAATTAAAGGTAAATTGTTGGCAAAGATATTTTACAGATCAAAAATTAGAAAATTTAAATGTGATTTTTGATATAAACACAAAAGCTGAAGAGACACATGAAATAGATAATAGTTTCTTGGAAAAATTTATAAATGAATCAGAAGAATTTATAAAAGAAAAAATATATCTACATAAAGAGTTGAAACTAGATATTAATAAGTGTGCAGATTTAATATTTTTATTATCATTTGAATTATCATCTGAAGAACATCTAATTTTAGGAAAATATTATTATTCTAAAAATCAAATGGAAAAAGCTAAAGATGAATTTCTTAAATCAGTAGAAAAAGGAAACAAAGAAGCAGGAGATTTAATAATTAAATATTGTGACATAAATAAAAATGAATTGAAATATTTAGCAGATATTGGGGTCGCAGAAGCAGCATATAGAGTGGCTTTAACTGAATATTGTGATAATAATATAAATGATAAAAATATTTTTCTACAATATTTAACTATTGCTGCTGCTCAGTCTCATTTAGGAGCTATAAAACTATTAGGCAATATGTTTTTTAAAGAAGCTATGAATTTTTTTAATGA
>OLSB01001039.1_pt1 | contig 29302 bp, 24 predicted proteins | sample 1672071 | NCBI WGS metagenome assembly OLSB01 (sample SAMEA3136642, study PRJEB25190) | human gut metagenome | biome: human gut; feature: human-associated habitat; material: faeces | place: Austria | collected 2013 | reverse complement strand
AAACGAGTGAGCATGCTTCCCCAATCGCGCAATTGCTGTTATAATTGGGACAAAGATACAGCGATCGAGCGAAATGGAGCGTACAACACATGAACAATCAATTGCTGCGTGAAATTCCAAAGGTGGACGACCTTTTGCGGTCGCCCGCCTTGGTTTCTCTTTGTCAGAACGCGCCGAGAAGCGCCGTGGCGGACGCGGTGCGCAGCGTGCTTGCAGAGCTCAGAAGCAGCATGCTTGCGGGAGAAGCGGCAGCGCTGCCGGATGAAGCGGCGCTTGCAGCGCGGGTAGCAGAGTGCGTGAAATGCGCCTGCCGGCCCTCGCTGCGTCGCACCATAAACGGCACAGGCGTGATTTTGCACACGAACCTCGGCCGCGCCTGCCTTGCGGAAGCGGCGGCAGCAGCCGTTGCGGAGGTTGCCCGCGGGGATTCCACGCTGGAATACGACGTTTTAACGGGCGGCCGCGGCGAGCGCTATTCCCATGTGGAGGCTCTCTTGACCTCGCTTACCGGCGCGGAAGCAGCGTTTGTCGTGAACAACAATGCGGCCGCGGTGCTTTTGATCCTTTCCGCGCTTGCAGAGGGCGGCGAGGTTGTCGCTTCGCGCGGGGAACTTGTGGAGATCGGCGGATCCTTCCGCGTGCCGGAGATCATGGAAAGCTGCGGTGCGCGCCTGAGGGAAGTCGGCACGACGAACAAGACGCACCTTTCCGACTACGTGCGAGCGGTCACGCCCGACACGGCCATGGTCTTGAAGGTGCATCCCTCGAACTACCGCTTGATCGGTTTCACGGAATCGGTAGCTATCTCCGAGCTGCGTTCACTTGCCGACGACGAGAACGCCGCGCGTGAGCAGGCAGGCGGAACGAGCGGTGATAAGCTCCTTGTCTACGAGGACCAGGGGTCGGGTGCATTCATGCGCCTGACATGCTTCGGCGACTACGCCGAGCCCACCGTCTCCGAATCGTTGCAAGCCGGAGCCGATCTCGTGTCGTTCTCAGGCGATAAGCTGCTCGGCGGCCCCCAGGCAGGCATCATCGTCGGTGCGAAGCCGCTGATCGCGCGCCTGAAGAAGAATCCGCTCGCCCGCGCGCTGCGCCTCGACAAGATGACGCTCGCCGCGCTCGAGGCCACCTTGCGCCTCTACCTGAACCCCGAGAACGCGCGCCGCGAAATCCCCACCCTGCGCATGCTCACCGAAACCGCCGATGAGGTCCGCGTCCGCACCAAGAAGCTTGCGAGCATGCTGAAGAAAGCGCTTCCCGCAGATGCCTGCGAGGTTTCCATCGTCGAGGAGATTTCCCGTGCTGGCGGCGGGGCGCTGCCCATGTGCGATATCCCCACCTATTGCGTGCAGGTCAAGTTCTTGCAAGGCGACGCGCTCTCATGCGATCGCCACCTCGTTTCGGAGCGACTCGTCCCCGTTGTGGGACGCCTGAAGAAAGACATGCTGCTCTTCGATGGGCGAACTGCGCTCGACGAGGGAGAAATGCAGGAAATCGTGTGCGCATGCACCGAGTATTTCGAAGGGATCGACCGATGAAGAACCACGACCTCGTCCTGGGAACCGCAGGGCACATCGACCACGGTAAGTCCTCGCTTATCCTCGCGTTGACTGGAACCGATCCTGATCGTCTCTCGGAAGAGAAGCAGCGCGGTATCACCATCGAGCTCGGCTTCGCGCGCCTTTCTCTCGACGACGGCACCACCTTAGGCGTGGTCGACGTTCCCGGTCACGAGAAGTTCGTCCGCCAGATGATCTCGGGCTCGACCGGCATCGACATGGCACTTTTGTGCATCGCAGCTGACGATGGCGTCATGCCCCAAACAACCGAGCACTTGGCCGTGCTGGAGCTTCTGCGCATCCCCACGCTTGTCGTCGCGCTCACGAAGACCGACCTCGTTGACGACGAATGGGTCGAATTCATGATCGATGAGGTGAAAGGTCGCCTTGCGGGTGGACCTTACGAGAATGCCGAGATCATTGCTGTATCAAGCCGCACGGGAGAGGGGCTCGACGACCTGAAGGCGGCGCTTGGCCGGGCAGCGAAAGCAACGAAGCGCCAAAAAGCTTCCGACAGTGCTCGCCTGCCGATCGACCGCGTTTTCACAATCAAAGGCGCAGGCACAGTCATAACGGGAACGCTTTGGAGCGGCGCCATTTCGATAGGTGACGAACTTGAAGTGCTCCCGAGCGGACGCATGTCCCGCGTGAGGAGCATCCAAATCCACGGAGAGAGCGTCGATCGCGCCGAGGCCGGCCATCGCGTTGCGCTCAACCTGAACGCGCTTTCCACCGAAGAGGTGCGGCCAGGCGATTTTCTCGCAGCGCCCCACACCGTTACCGCGACCGACCGCTTCGATGCCGACTTCACCTACCTCGGCCTCTCCTCGTCCGACAAACCCCTCGAAAGCGGGGCGCGCGTCCATGTTTCGCACGGAACGCGCGAGGTCACAGGGCGAATCCTTCGCATCGGGGACGAGCAGGGTTTCAAGCCGGGCGAGAGAGCCTATGCCCAAATCCGCCTCGACGAGGAGCTTCCCGTATCCTGGCAAGACCTCTTCATCGTGCGGTCGTATTCCCCCGTGCACGTCATCGGCGGCGGCGTCGTGCTCCGCGCGCACCCTAAGCGCTCGACCACGGCGACCCCCGAGAAGATCGCGCTCCTCGATGCTTTGCGCGACGGAGATGGCGACCGTGCAGCGGAATGCGCGTTCAACCTTGAGAAGGCGCCGGTAACGTGCGAGGGCATCGTTCATGCAGCAGGATGCAGCCAAGCTGCGGCGAAGCGAGCCCTTGAGTCGCTCGAGAAATCGCGCAAGGCCACCCGACTCTCCTCCGAGCAAGCTGGCACGAAAGAGTACTTCGCCACACCGCGCTATGTGCAGAAGATGCGCTCAGCGATCGAGAATGCCCTTCTCGCCTTCCATAACGAGAATCCGACGTCGACCGGCATGTCGAAGGAGGCGCTCCGCCAGAAAGCGGCCACCCGCCTTTCACCCGACTGCTTCGATGCCCTCCTCGCTGATGCGCAAGCTGCTAAGCACGCTGTTGTTAACGGCGGCGAGGTTTGCCATCCCCAAGCGGGCGCTGGAGCTCAGGCGTTGGAGAAGCAGGCCGCGGAAGCCCTGCTTGCCGCACTTCGCGAGGCTGATGGATCCCCCGCGACACTCGATGAGATCTTTTCGAGCCGCAAAATCGAGCCTTCTCTCGGCCGACGCGCCATGGCTTCCCTCGAGAAGGCAGGCGAAGCGGTGCGCATCACGAAAGAACTCGGCTTCTCTACTGAGGCACTTTCTCAATTTGAACAGGCCGTTCGCACTCGTCTCGCCGACGGGGCCTCTGCGAGCGCCGCAGAACTGAGGGACGCTATGGGCACCACGCGCAAATACGCCATTCCCTTGTTGGAGTATTTCGACGACAAGGGCATCACCCGCCGCTCGGGCGACGAGCGCGTGTTAACCGGAAGATAGCGCAGCGCATCTAGCGAGATAACGGCGCCGCACCACGCCGCGTGCCCAGCGAGCAGGGGGAGAAACACCCCTTTCGTGAAATGCACTCGCTGCAGCAATCGAACGCCCATCTCCAAGAAAAAGGCCTCAGACGGACCATTCCGCCTGAGGCCTTCGATGTTATGCGCGCCATTTTCCCTTAGAGGGATGCGACGTAGCGCTCGAGATTCTTCTTCAGTCGACCGAGGAAACTTTCGCCCATAGCGGAAAGCTCGGCATCATCCTTCGTGATATACCCGAGATGGATTGTCACGTCCGTCTCAAGCGGGACGGTCGTCAGCGCCGGACCGTCGGCGATACCCACAAGGATGCCGCTTGTCACCGTATAGCCATTGAGTGCGACACAGAGCTCGGAGAGCGAGGCACGGTCGGTCGTTGCTATCTTCTTTGCGCATGCAGGGTCGCACACCGCTTCTTCCGCAAATTCAGCAGGAGCGTCTTTGCCCTGGTCAAAATAGATATACGGCCAATCGGCAAGATCGTCCAACGTAAGCGACTTCGCATTCGACATCGGGTGGCTCGAGGGCAGGGCCACGCGCGGCGCCGACTGCACGAGCTCGGTGTATCGAACGCCCGCTGCTTTGAACGCCTCGTCGAGAGCGGCATCCGAAGCGGACGTCTTGAGCAGGATGCCCAGTTCGCTCATTCCTCGCGCGACGTCGTCGATAACGCCCTGCGTCGTGCGGTCGCGCAGCGCGTAGGAATATTCATCGCCACCTGCCGCAAGCACGGTGTGCGCGAACGTCTGCACATCGAAGAGATAGTGCTGACCTGAAACCGAAAACGTTTTCGACATAGCCTTCTCCTTACTTCTGCGTACGCTCATCAACGAAACGGCTCGCTTTGTGAGCGGATGACGTGCCCAGCTTGCCCGCGTCGTACACAATCACCTTAGCAGGTCGCACGCCGCAATGGGCCTTCAATGCCGCCTCGACACGCTTCGCGACCTCAGCATACGGCTCTTCGCTGCCAAGCGCGCGCTCGACCGAGACCTCGTAACGGGTCGTGTAGTTCTCGTCGTACACGCGAATGGAGTACTCGCCGGTAAGGCCCTTCGACGCGCGAACAACGTATTCCACATCGGAGGGGAACACGTTCACGGCGCCGACGATGAACATCTCGTCCTTGCGACCGGTCACGTGGATGCGGGCAAGGGTGCGCCCGCATTCGCACTTGTCGGTGCTCACATATCCGATGTCGCCCGAGCGGAAGCGGATCATCGGGCGTGCCTTCTTCATGAGCGTCGTGTAGGTAAGCTCACCGACGCTGCCTGGCTCGAGCACCTCACCGGTCGTCGGGTCGACAGTTTCCACGAGAATCTGGTCCTCGACGATATGCAGGCCGTCTTTTGCCTCGCACATCGCTGCACATGCGCCGTAGATGTCGGACAAGCCGAAGAAATCGACGACCTTAGCGCCCCACAAATCCTCGATCGCCTCACGCGTCGACGAGATAGAACCGCCAGGCTCGCCTGCGACGATGATGGTGTGGATGCTGAAATCTTCGCGCGGGTCGAACCCCTTCTCCTTCGCCTTCTCGCCAAGCGCCCAAGCGTAGGAAGGGGACGTCCAGATAACGGTCGGCTGATACTGCTTCAGCACGAACAGCAGGCGATCGGAAGGCACCGCGCCAACCCAGATGGCGAGCGCGCCGAGTTCCTGCGCGCCCATAACGTCGGGGCCGCCGACGTAGAGCGCGAAGTTCAGCCCGTGCACGTAGCGATCGTTTGGGCGCATACCCGCTTGCCAGAAGAGGCGCGCTTCGGTCGATTGCCACAGGTCGAAGTCTTCCTGTGTGAAGGGGCTTACCGTGGGAACGCCAGTCGAGCCGGATGAGGTCGCCATAAACACGACGTCCTCCTCGGGAACGGAGCACATCTCGCCGAAAAAGCTTCCGACATGCTGCGTCTCGCGCTCCGTCTTCTTGTCGATGAAGGGGAATTTCTCGATGTCGGCGAGTGACGTGATGTCCTCGGGCTTCACACCGGCTTCATCGAAGGAGCGCTTGTAGTACACCGTGTTTTCGTATGCGTACTTCACCATTGCCTGCAGACGCTCGAGCTGGAGCTTCTCCAACTCAGGACGCGGCATGCATTCTATTTCGGGGTCGTAGTATTTCTGATCGTAGGGTATGTTCTTCTTCGCCATGCAAATACTCCTCGTTGCTATTCGTGGATGCCTGATAATAAAACCACTCGAACCTGCTTGAAGCAAGCATTTGGATTGGACTTTCTTTTGAGTACTCGTTATCTTTACAATCGATAATTGCATATAATGCATTTGCAATACCGCCATTTACTCGAGGCGATTTGCTTTAAGAAAGGTGCTCCATGACTTTACAACAACTTCGCTACCTTATAGCAATTGCCGAATTCGGCTCCATCAATGCTGCTGCTCAAAATCTCTATGCCTCGCAGTCTAATCTTTCTACCGCAATCAAAGAGCTTGAGATTGAACTTGGAATCACCATATTCACCCGCAGCAATCGTGGCGTCACCCTCACCAATGACGGAACCGAGCTGCTCGGCTACGCACGTCAGGTTATCCAACAGGCCGACATGCTCTCCGAACGCTATGCGAAAGGATCTTCGAGCCATGCACGCCTGACAGTTTCGACGCAGCACTATGCCTTCAGCGTGCAAGCCTTTGTCGAGGTCGCCGAAATGTACACAGGAGACGAGTACGAGTTCACCTTGAGAGAATGCCGAACCGGCGAGATTATCGATGACGTGCGAACCTTCCGCAGCGAAATCGGAATCCTGTTCCGCGATAGCTTCAACTCACGTGTACTCGACAAAGCCTTTGCTGATGCAAACGTCGTTTTCACGCCGCTTTTTGATGCGCAGGTCCACGTGTTCGTCGGCGAACATCACCCGCTTGCGAAGGCAAAGATTCTCACACTGGATGACCTTGAGAATTATCCGCGCTACTCCTTTGAGCAGGGTACAGAAAACTCCTTCTATTACGCCGAAGAGCCCTTCAACCAGATTCCCCATAAGAAGGAAATCCGCTTCTCCGACCGCGGAACATTGACGAACCTCCTTACCAACCATATCGGCTACACCTTGTCTACCGGCGTCCTCTCCTCTGAGATGCACACGGGCATTGTGTCTATTCCGCTCGACACCCGAGGCCTTCCCGGCAGCAACGGGACGATGCAAGTCGGCTATATCATCCACAGCCAGATGAAACGCAGCCCGCTTCTCGAGGATTACATTTCAATGCTCGAGAACGTCATGAGGGACAATCCGTTCGTCCACCCCTACAAGCACTAAAAAAGGCGATGTTTCACGTGAAACATCGCCTCTCGCAAGCTGAGCGCGTTCAGGTTATTTAACAGCGCCAATGCGGCAGATCTTGCCACCGCAGTCAGGGCAGGTTCCCTTCATGATGGGCTTACCGTTTTTGGTAACACCCTCAACCGGGTTCTGCATTTCCTTCTTCGCCTTGCACTTGACGCAATATGCTTCGATGGCCATTCCTATAAACCTCTCTATCGAATCGATATGGGTGGAACCAAAAGCCCGTTTCACCTCAAACGTTCGAAATTATACAGGAAGAAGACAATCCACCTCTAAGAAATCCTACTCCCCTTAGATATTCTTTAGCATTTCCACAACGAATTCGACATTCTTGGAAAGGTTGTCCGGTTTCACCACGTCAATCGTGTCGTCCTTTTGAGCAAAGAATGCAGGCTTGGTGCCATCCATGCCAGCAAGATGCATTGCCTGGAATCCTTGCTGCGCAGCGTATGCGCCAGACCCCTCGCCCCACGGGATAGTCGCACTGCCCACATGAGCACCCGTTGCCTGAGCCGCCTTCTTCACATAACGCTTCATACGGGAAGAGACGGATACCTTGCGCAGCGTGCCCTCGCTCTCGATAAGCGACAGCGACCCTGCACCCATCGCCTCGAGGTCCACGATGATCGCACCACGCAGCTCATCGGCGTGATCGGAGAGAAACGCCTTCATGCCATTATGGCCGGAAAGCTCGCAACCAAGCGCAACGAACCAGACTTCCGTCGTAATCTCGGGGTTATGGAAATGATAGATGCGCTCCTCGTCTTCTTCGGACTCCACTGGCTCCGGCATCATGTCCGGCGTCACGATTTCCTCTTCGGAGCGAACGTTTGCATTGCCCATCGAGATGCGCGAGAAGGCGCCTCCGTTCCAACGGCTGCGGCCGCCACGGCGCGTGCCATCGTCAGACGCCGGCTCAAAAGCGGTCGTCTTGTCCTCGTAGAAGCTGTCGTCCTCGTCGTAGTAATCGTCGTCGTACTCGTCCTGCGAATATTCCCCGTAGCCGGCCCGGGCATTAACATCGGCCTCGTAAGACGCAGAATCGTCGCGGAAGCTTTCCCAACCGCCTCGGTCAGCCCCCACGGTGCGAGCATCGAAGGAGTCGTCGACGTCGAGCCATTCCTGCGGCGTCATAGGAACGTCTTCCTGCTTCTTCTTGCGGCTGAAGCGGTCGAAGAACTTTCGAACGCGAGACTTTGGCATCTCCACATATCCAGGGCCCGCGAATGCCCCTGTCTCGGTGACAGTGCCGTCGTACGCCGAATCATCCGCATCATCGACATAGATGTCTTCGTCGGCGACGTTCTCGAAAAGCTCCTCATCGACAGGGGCAAAAGAGCCTGTCGCGCTTGCAGGTGCAAAAGATCCAATCTGGTTGATCGCGACCGTCGCGTCAGCGGACGTTTCCTCGGCAGTTTCGCTCTCTTGAGGTGCCTCCACCGGCTTTTCAAGCGTGATTGAACCGGAAAGCGACGGGAGAGAGCCTCTCAGGCTCGATATTGACATAGACGAAGGATGAGTCGGAGCGGCCTCCGTTTGGCCCTGAGAAAAGCTCTCAATGGACGGAATTTGAGCACGAAGTCTCTCGGCAGGCGATTTCTTTCCCTTCGAGGCGTCTGCAAGAGGCGCGCGCTGCTTCTTCAGTTCAGCGACCGGCTTCAAATCTTCTGCCGTTATCGCCTCGAGCGTCGGGGCCTGTGCGGTACGGTTTGCCTCTGCGGCCAAAGGAGCCACGAACGGAGCAGGGGCTTCCGCCGCCGCCTGGGCAGCTGCCTCTTCGCGCAGGCCGGTCACATCGATCGGCGTCATCGCGCACGTAGCGTATTCCTCAGTCGAAGCGGGCGCGGGCGAGCCTGCAGCTCCAGCCTGAGCGTTCGGCATCGACGCTGCGTCCTGTACGGGAGTAACAGGAGGAATCGCCGTTGCGGAAACACGCTGCTCGTCAGCAAGCGCATCAACAGACTGCGATGGTGCTTCATTGCTAGCAATCGGGGTTGCCTCTGCGGAAACCGGCTCGACGGTGAGCGACGCCGCCGAGGTATCGACAGGTTTCGTCCATTCGGGCATAGACCAATCGGGGATTGCCTGGTCCCTCTCCCCCGCGATGGACACGCGCTCCTGTTCGATCACCGCGAAGGTAGTATCCCCGCCTTCACCCTCAAAGCCCGGCGCCTTCACTTCCATTATGGAATCGCGCATAGCAGCCAATCGCTGCTCGGTCTCGGATACAACCGCCTCGTTCGCTTCCTGGAAATGAGCACTGCTCTCGCTCACCGCGGCATCGAGCGCATCGGCATAGCGGGAGCGGTGGACTGGCTTGTCGTCGTTCTTGGGACGCTTGGCCTTTTCCTGGGCGCGCGCAAACCATGCGGGAACGCTTGACCCGTCATCTTCAACCACCATCTCGGCGGCTGCAGGAGCATTCTGCTGCGAGGCGTCGGCATATGCAGCCTCATACGGGGAACCGAGCTGCGACATTTCCTTGTCGAGATATCCCTCGATGGGAGAACCCTGAGCAGCAGGTTGCGGGCGCGACGCTGCCAGCGCTGCCTCGGCGGCATCAGCTTGCGCCGCGATCTGTTCCTGAAGAGCAGCGGCAGCTTCAGCGGGTATCGGTGCGAAGGCGGCCGAGGTGTCCTCGCGAAGCGCCTGTATATCCTCCGCACTCGGCTTGCCGAGCGGCTCGTCTTTCACCTGTACGAGATTTTCGGAAATGTCGAACACAGGGGCGGCTCCCGGCACGGGCTTTCCGGAAATCGCCGCGATTGCCGCCTTAGCCTGAGCAAGGCGCGCCTCTGCCGAACCCGCAGGTGCCTGAGCTGTTTCGTAGACCACGGAGGCCCCATTGGGAACCACACCAGCAACGCGAGCCGCTTCCTCTCCGTGGATTACCGGAGCCTCTTCATAGTTCTCAACAGCAGACGTGGGGCTGCCAACACGAGCGGCTGTCTCCATGAGCACAGCGACTCCTGAAGCATTGCAATTGGCGCCAGCGCTATATCCAGCTGTACGGTGCGCGAGCGCGAAGATTCCCGGAGTGATTGCGATAATCGCGGCAATCACCGTGATGACCGAGACAACGACGACGGGAGCACCCGACGCATTGCCGAGAGCCAACCCGCGAATGAGAAGCAAAATTGCGGTAACCGCAGCTGCAACAGGTGCACAAAGCTTGATTATCGGAAGAATTCCCAGAAGAGGCTCGTTCAGCTCAGCCTGAACCTTACCGCTGTCGTAATGGGAAACGATCACGATCTTTCGATGGGAAGACTTCATGTCGGTGGCAGCGGGCTCGTATTTCGCCACCACGTTCTGACTCACGCCTTTACCGAGCATGCGAGAGAGAACCGGCTTGCCAAGCGATTCAGCGAGCATAAGACCCCCGCTTACCAGAGCAAGGAAGAATGCGAGAATCCCAATAGCGGGAACAGCAAGGCCCAAAACCACTGCAACGAGCAAGATGCCTGCACAAATGAGCGATGGCGTCTCCGTGTTGGAGGCTATGGCGAAATCCTCGATTTCTGCTGCGAGGCCCGCTTCCTTCTGAAGATAGTCGGCGATATAGAGCGCCGCCTGCTGCTCCTCTTCGGTACCGCCAGGTCGCGGCCCGATTTCCTCGGAGAGATATGACACATGGTCGATGATATCCGGCATAGGATGCCCTTTCACTTTCCTTTTGTATGAAGGCATATATGCTGCATACTATACGCTATTTATTGAAGGTGCCCAAATAATCACGGATAAAAGCATCTGCGCTCTGCGCTTGTGAACGGGCATTTTCATACATTTCTCGACTCGACGCCGTTTTGCTATCAAACGCTTCCACCACGAGCTCGTCTGGATCCTCCGGAAGCTTCTCCGCGAGTTCGCCCGCCTGTTTCTCCGCGTTGTTGTATGCGTCGTTGTGCTCGGTCGCCGCTTGCGTGTCGCGGTTGATAAGCGCATCGTTCGATTCGATGGCGTAGCCTTGCGCCTCAAGTCGCTTATCTATGTAGCTCATATATGCGCTCAAATCCAACTGCGGAAAGAGCTGCTCGGCATTCTGCAGCGCAGTCTTCGCCTTCGAAAAGGACTCTATCGCCTGCTGGGACTTCTCTGTCGACGCCTGCATATCGGCTGACGTTGCCGAGGAAGCGATATCTGCCGCCTCGCGGGCAAGCCCGTCGGCAGCGAGAACCAACTGCCACCCTTTCGTTGCCTCTTGCCTCGCTTGGAGAGCACTCACCGTGTCGTCAATTATGGTAGCGCCGCTTGTCATCATCTGGCGACGAACCGTTATCGTATCGACCACCTTTAAATCGGGGGCATTGCTCGCCTCGGAGCTGCTATTTATCGCTACTTGACCTACCGCTTCCTCTGCCGCATCAAGCTCATCGATACAGGTCGACTTCCCATCCTGCACCTTTTTCTGAACATCAAGCATATCGTCTACTGAAAGGGATGTGACGTCACTGTTCGCCAAATCGACGACGACAGCATCTATTTCCGCCAACAGCTCGTCGGTTCCGGACAGCTCAGAGATGGCGCTGCTCAAGACCCTTTTGTACGTCTGCTGATCTTGATAGGTGCCGAAACCCCACCACGTCAACCCTCCAGCCACCGCAAGCAGTACCACGGTGAGCGCGGACGATACGATCAACCGCCCGCGTTTGCGTGCACACTTGCGCGATGCAACTTCAGCATCGAACGATCGAGGTTCACGCGCGCTGTGCGACCCATGAGCTACCCCACTCGCTCTTTTCTGCTCGAGACGACGTTGTCTGCGCTCAGATCGACTTTGCGCACGCGCTGCTGAACGCGACGCTTCCCGCTGTGTCAGCGCAAGCCCCTCGTCTTTCGACGGCGTAGATATGTGTTTCTTCTTACCAGGAAGCGTGAAAAGGGAAATTGTTCCGAAGGGGCTCGAGCCCCCTTCACCATCGAGCGAATTTTTAGCTGCATCGAGAACACTGAAGGAAATCTCGTTCGAGGTTCCCTCCGTGTTTCTCTTGATGTGCGCCGCTTTCGCGACTTTGTCGATTCGCTTAGACATGGCAATGTTTCACGTGAAACATCTACTCGTTTGCTGCCGCAAGTCGAGCGATGATCTCGTCGATGGTGCACACTTCTATCGTTTTGCTCGGAAGCGAGCGGAGAAACACCTTCCCGTAGCCCTTCGTTATCAACCGCCTGTCGGCAAGGATGAGAACACCCTTATCGGAAGCCTTCCTGATAAGCCTTCCCGCTGCTTGTTTCGTCTCGAGCACTGCCTGGGGCAGCGAGTAATGGCTCCATGCGTGGTCGTCGCGCGTGGCTCTTTCGCACGAGAGCGGGTCGGTCGGCTTTGAAAACGGCAGCTTAGGAATGATCACGCCGCGAAGGGTCGATCCCGGCGCATCGAATCCTTCCCAAAAACTTTTCAACGCAAAGAGTGAAAGATGCCTGTCTTTGATGAAATCATCACGAAGACCCTTAACGGAAACTCCCCATTTCTGACAAACGAGGCGCAAATCCTCTTCCTTGAGGACAGGTTGAACGACGTCGAAGCACTTCTCCATTTCGCGCCGGTTTGTGAACAGCGTCAACATCGACCCCTGCTGCGCGATATGCGTACCAACCAAAAGCCGCTCGAGCTCGTCGATATAATGAGGGTCGGAAGGCTCTGGAATGTCGTTTGCCACATATACCGTCATATTCTTGTCGAAGTCGTAGCTCGAATCAAGCTGACAGGTGCGCGCACGCGTATCCTCGCCTGCGTTCAGCCCCATCGCGTTTTCGAAAGAAGTGAAATCCCCGTCGATGGACAGCGTTGCAGAAGCGAACACGACCGATTTCGTCTGAGAGTACAGCTTGTCTTCAAGAGCCTCTCCCACATTGACGACGAGCGCCTCCAGCTTATCCGTCTGCTTGTCCTTCTTTCGGCACAGCTCCGCAGCGTAAGCGTAGCTGTCAGACTTCTCGCCGAAGATCACCTCGACTGCTCCCACGAGGTCTTTCAAATCCATCGCGACAGAGGCGATTTCGCGCTGAGGCTCCGCCGCACCCTCGATGCTCTCAAGATAGCCGACGAGCTCCTGATTGCAGGTAATCGCCTTTTCCGCGCTTACCTGCATAGCCTTTGCAAGCGTTCTCAACGAACCGAACGTCTCTGAAGCCCGAATATCATCGTTGAGCCACAACTCCGTGCGGTCATAGTTTCGACTGCGCTTATTCGGATCGAAGTACAGCAAATCCTTGATGTGGGGGGCGAATTCATGGGCTGCCGTAGCAAACATGTCGCCTGCAGACTTCGCCTTGCCAATCAACCCCTCGAACAGCGTCGCTCCATCGTTTTTGAGAGAGGAGCTCAACTTCCTTTCAGCACGGGCATAGACATTGCGACTTTCGCCGCTGGCAACTTTTTGCGCAAGTCGAGTGACATCTTCCGCTGCAATCTCCAGCGAGAAGGCACGGCGAGCTTCTGCCTCGGCGCCGTGAGCCTCATCGATGATCCAATGGCGAACGGGCGGGAGCAGACCGTTATCAGCGGCCGCATCACAGAACAGCAGCGTATGATTTGTGACCACAACATCCGTCGTTTCGGCAAAGCGACGAGCGCCATGCACGAAACACGTTGTTCCATAGAAGGGACATTTACGGCGAAGACAGTCATGGCTCGTGGTCGTCACTGCTCGGCGAGGCACCACTCGATAATCCATTTTTAAACTGTCCATATCGTCATAATCGGTCTGATCGATAAACGACAGCAGTGCGCCCAGAGAAGGAGCCTGGGAATGCTCCGTGCCCTGAACATCAACCATCTTGACGCCTTCTTTTACGAAGCGGTTGACCTTTCTCAGGCATGGGTAATGGGAAAAGCCCTTTAGCGGGGCATACGTGACGTCGCCAAGCGACTGGGCAAGTGCGGGAAGCTCATGATAGACCAGCTGGTCGAGCAGGGCATTCGTCTTCGTCGCAACGCCAATGGCGATGTTGTTCTTCTTCGCCATGAGAACCGCAGGGACCAAATACGCCATCGACTTTCCGACGCCGGTGCCTGCCTCGACTATGAGATTCTCGGAAGCTTCGAGGGCCGCACGAACTTCTTGAGCCATCGTGAGCTGCTCTTCACGGGGCTCAAAATCGTCATAGAGCTTTCCCACGATTCCCGTCGGGGAGAACGCTTGCGCAATGTCCTCCACTGTCGGATACTCCATCGACTGAACCATCTTCGCATCGATACGCGGCTTCCGCTCATACGAAGTCATGCTTTCGTGACGGAGTTCCTTAAGGGAAAACGACTTTGCTTCCGGCTGGGCGAAATACTGGAACACCACTGCTGTGTTCCATTGTTCCACCGGTGCGAGAAGCGCGATGCATTTCACCAAGGCCGGCGGCATCTCATGTACCGCCGCAAGCAAGATTCGAAACAGCGCGCACGTCGCTGCAACGTCATCATCCGCGCGGTGCGTTGACGTCGGCGCTCCAAAGGCCTTCACCAAGTCGATAAGGCGATGCGACCTCATACGAGGAAGGGCTATGCGAGCTAGATCGAGCGAGTCGATCCAAATGTTATCCAAAAGCGGATAACCGCTCGGATGGCGAGTCGTGAACGTGCGGTCGAACTCAGCATTGTGGGCAACCATCTTTGCATCGCGCGCGAACTCGACAAGCCCCGCGAGTGCCTCATCCGGCGAAGGTGCGTCCGCTACATCTTCGTCATGGATATTCGTCAAATGAGCAACATCATCGGGAATCGGTTTTCCCGGATTGACGAACGTCACATACCAATCGACCACTTCGCCGTGTTCCATACGCGCCGCAGCGATCTGAGTAAGCTCATCATGATTAAAGGAGAAACCCGTGGTTTCGGTGTCGATCACCACAATGTTCTCGTCAAGAGCACCAAAATCCGCTTTTTTTGCCAGATCCGATAAGCGGCGGTAACGCTCACGCACTCGCTCAGGAGTTCCGTCGCTGATATATGCATCGAGATTGCTATTCATGAAACTTCTCTCGTTATTCCTCTCAATTGTTTCACGTGAAACACCCGTCAATTATAAGATAATGTTTCACGTGAAACATCACCCAGCGAAGGAAGCGCACATGGAACGTTATTTCGGCTCTTACCAGAAGATCGAGCCTTCATCAAAGAAAGAGGGCGCACTCCTTCTCAGCGCCGACAATATCATTGGCGATTCCTACGAAATCATTTTCGACGGCGACTTGGCCTGGGCCAAGAATCGCTTTGGTGCACGGGTAGGCCATTTTACCATCGATTTCTCCCGACAGCTTCGCGTCTTGAACGCTCGCGGGTGGAAATTCATCGCGCTGCTCTCCCTCGTCGCGTTCACACAAGAGCCAAAACCAGGCACCTATTGGGCCGAAATGGCTGTGCTCTGCCTCGAACCCCAATATGAGTCCTCAATCACGAAATTCTCCAAGAACATCTCATCAATGCTCGCCGAGGGAATCCGCCCTGAAATCAACCTTGGCGAACAAGCCATTTCGAAGGTTATCGAATCGAACGGCACCTGGAAGCCGGATATGCGCAGCAGCAGACCGAAAAGCGAGAACGGCACCGTCATCATGAAAAGCCAGCGAAAAATGAGCGAATCGCTCATTGAAAAAGGGCGCGCAGGAAACATCGGCTGCTACATCGTCAGCATTGCCTTTATCATCGTTGTTATCGTGGCAATTATCTTTGCCGCCAAAACACTGTTCCTCTAGCCCCACACCGCAAACAGCGCAGCACGAACGAAATCGCACTGCGCTGCCTCATACTCGGTCAACTATAGTCCTAATGCCTAGCAAAGGCTTTATCGGCCACTCCGCTCAAGTGCATACTCGATTAACATCGTGCACAGCTGAGGGAAGGGAATACCCGCCGCGGCGGCCGCATCGGGAAGAAGCGAGGTTTCCGTCATGCCAGGAATCGTGTTGGTCTCGAGCGCCCACGGCTTACCCTCATCATCGAGAATGAAATCAGTGCGGGAAACCCCTTCGCACGAAAGTGCCTTATGTGCGGCTACGGCTTCCCTCTTAATAGTCTCCGCGTCCTCTTCCGAAAGTTCCGCGGGGCAGATATGCCTCGAACCACCAGCGGCATACTTTGATTCGAAATCGTAAAATTCACCTTTTTGGGCAATGATCTCGATGATAGGCAGTGCGCGAGGCTTATCGTTGCCGATGACTGCAACGGTGAATTCACGTCCCTGCACGAACTTCTCAACTACTATTTCGTTGTCATGTTCGAATGCTTCAGAGATAGCCTCCTCTAAAGCTTCGCGCGTATCAACAATCGAAATCCCGATTGAGCTGCCCTCGGTTGCAGGCTTGACCACCACATGGGTACCGATTTGCGCGACGATGGAGTCGACATCGAGCGAATCGCTGGACGAAATCGTCATCGACGGAGCCGTAGGAACTCCCGCGAGACGATAAAATTCTTTAGAACGAGCCTTGTTGATAGCCGTTGCGCTCGACCATACGCCCGGCCCGATATAAGGAAGGCCGATCGTCTCCAGGAAACCCTGGATCACGCCGTCTTCCCCTTTGCGACCATGAAGACATAGGAACGCTACGTCGAAGTTGCCATCAATCAGGGCGATCAAATCCTCTTTCTTTGCAGGATCGAAGCATTGGACGGGAAAACCTGCCTCTTGCAATGCAGCAAGGGCACCTTTTCCCGACGCAAGCGAAATTTCCCGTTCTCCGCTCGTGCCGCCGGAAAGCAGTGCAACGCGGCATGTTGACGTATCGAAAGCGCTCGGCATGATATCTCCCCTTCATCGCGCGTTAATCTCTCGCTACAGTATAGCAATGACTTATAATGCCACTTATGAATACAGACATCAAAACATACGATATGCGGGGTCTTCAGCAAGCTATGAAAGAGCTGGGTCAACCCGCATTCCGCGCAAAACAAATCTACGAGTGGCTCTGGTACAAGCATGTTGACTCGTTTGATAAGATGACGAACCTCTCGCTCGCTTTGAGGGAAGAGCTTGCGAGCAAGTTCTCCTTGACGATACCCAAGCTCATCGACAAGCAGGAATCATCCGACGGAACGCGAAAGTACGTGCTTGAGCTCTCCGACGGTGCTCTTGTCGAGACAGTCGGAATTCCCGCCGACGCCTCACGCGAGCGGCTCACCGTGTGCTTCTCAACGCAAGTCGGCTGCCCTATGGAGTGCGTCTTCTGCGCTACGGGCCACGAAGGGTTCACCCGCAACCTCACCATCGGCGAAATTGTCGATCAAGTCTATTTTGTAGAAGAAGACTTCGGACGGCGCATATCAAATGTCGTAGGTATGGGCCAAGGGGAACCTTTCCTCAACTACGACAACGTACTTGCCGCGCTGCGCATCATGAACGACAAGAAGGGCCTGAACATCGGTGCACGCCGCATTGCGGTATCGACGTGCGGCATGCTCGACGGCATTAAGCAGTTCTCGAACGAACCAGAGCAGTTCACATTGGCTGTTTCGCTTCATTCTGCGATTCAGCCGATTCGCAACGAGATCATGCCGCATGTTGCACGTCAATCCCTGAAAAGCCTGCGCTCTGCTCTCGAGCGCTACATTGAGAAAACGAATCGTCGCGTGACCTTCGAATATCTTCTCATCCAGGATGTCAACGACACTCAGGAAGATCTCGACGCCCTCATCAAATATTGCAGAGGCCTGCTTTGCCACGTGAATCTCCTTCCTATGAACGATATCGAGGGCAGCTATTTCGCGGCAACACCCCAGAAGACGGTCAAACACTGGCTCGATTCGCTCGAGAAACATCATATCGAGGCAACGCTTCGCTCGTCGCGCGGCTCCGATATCGCCGGCGCCTGCGGGCAGCTGAAGAACAAGCAAGGCTCCCATTAATCGCAACAAGAACAGCCTATTCTTCGCTCGTTCGTTTTCTATAATCGACTGATCCAAGGTCGCCGACATGAGGTTGGCGACCTTTTCTTTATTCATTCGTTACCCAATTTGTTTTTCTTTCCTCGGGCTGAGCCTCGTATCCCCTTTAAGGCTGAGTCATCCTGGACATTCTCTCCAAAAATAGCCATAAGGAATCAAATAGGCCTTTAAAATGAGACTTCGCTGAGTTCCTCTTCGCGGAATTTGCTCATAAGTTGTCAGGTAGCGAAATTTCAAGGAACCCTTTCACAGAGAAGGAGTGTGGAGCTTATGAGATCCATCACCAAGACCATCGTGATTGCCGCCTCGGCAGTTGCCCTCTGCTTCGGCCTCGCTGCCTGCGGCGGTGGCCAGTCCGCCTCTTCTGACAATTCCACTTCAAGCAATAACTCAGCTTCAAGCGAGAAAACGGCCCCGGCCGCGCAGAAAGAGAGCAAGGCCGTAGACTTCTACATGTTTAAGGGCGAGATGCCCGAAGGCTACGGGCTAACGGGCCCCAACGGCAACAGCTCCCCTCTCAACATTGTCGAGTTCCGCAATATTGAGAACCCCGACAAGATAGTTGATATTGAAATCGACGAGGGTAGCGCCCAGGAACAATTCGATAAAGCCGCAGCAAAAGACAAATACACCGAGGGCGGCGATGTCAAATTGGGTAACTACACATGGAAGACGCTAAACTTCACCTGGAACAAACAGCCGAGCGTTGTTCTGTACGCAGACATCACCGAAGGGCTGTATGCTGAAGTAACACTCTACGAAACGACGCTCGAAGATGCCGCCGTTAATGCCTTCCTCGAGGGCGTCGAATTTGTAACGGACTACGACGCTGCCCATAAGGCTGGCATGGACACGACTGTCGAAAAGTTCGCTGCGGACAATAACCTGAAACTCTGGGAAGCCAAGTAGCGACCCTTGAATCACTTCTCCCTATAAGGTCAAATCTTGATCTCATAGGGAGAACGATAAGAGCACATTTTTAGAGAGGTTATCGACAAAAGTCGACGACCTCTCTTTTTCGTGCTTCGAGAACAGATCTTTTCAATAGCTTGGGTTAAAAACAAAGCTCCCTCGTCTAATCTAAGGGGCGAGGGAGCTTTTTCCGAATCCTTATTCAAACAAGAGACTTATCTTGCCTTACAGGTCGTTAGAAGAGGTCATTTCCTTAAAGATGCGCTCAAGATCTTCTTCATCCTTGAATTCAATCTCAATCTTGTTCTTACCTTTTACCGTCTTAACACGAACGTTAGTCCCAAACGCGCGGCGCAGCGATTTGGCAACCGATTTGAACGCAGGGGGTGTCGGCGTACGCGGCGTCGATTCGCTCGTCTCTTTCTTTCCTGAGAGCAGGCGGGCGATTGCCTCCGTCTCGCGAACCGATAGCTTCTCATCGACAAGCTTCTGCGTCAGCTTCTCGCGCCCTTCCTTCGAGGGAATGGAGAGAATGGCGCGCGCATGACCGGCAGTGATCTTCTCCTCAAACAGCAGCTGTTGGGCGCGCTCGGGAAGATCAAGCAAACGAAGCGCATTAGCCACCGTGGAACGACCCTTAGACATCACCTGCGCGACCTCGGATTGCGTCATATTGCGGCGCTCCATAAGACGGCGATATCCGTATGCTTCCTCGATGGGGTTCAGATTCGAACGCTGGATGTTCTCGATGAGCGCGAGCTCAAGCGAGTTATCATCATCAGCCTCTTTGATGCAGATGGGGATCTTCTTAAGACCGGCCATCTTGCATGCCTGCCAACGACGCTCGCCAGCGATAATCTCATACGTGTCCGTACCTGTTTTCCTCACAAGAATGGGCTGCAGAAGACCATGAGCCTCAATAGAGGACGAAAGCTCCTGAAGCTCTTCCTTCTTGAATTGGGTTCGAGGCTGATCGGGGTTCGGGCGGACCGAGTCAATGGGAACCTCATTCGAAACCTTCTCCACAACGCGCGGTGAAGGTTCATGGGAGACAGCTTCGTTCGCAACTGCAGGAGTGGAAGCTTGAACGGCGGCACGGCGCTGAACAACTCCCTTGATATGAATGTTGTCTTCAGGATAGGTCTCGTTAATCTCCTCGCGCTCGAGCACTTCTTCCTCCTTCAACCGACGTTGGGAGGGAGCAGGAATCTGAGCCGGACGAGCTGCAGAAGCAGGAGATGGAGCAGGTTTGACGGTATCCTCATACGAGCCAAGAAGAGCATCAAGTCCGCGACCTAAGCCGCCTTTCGTGGATTTAGCCACGGGAAATCACTTCCTTCGCTAGATCGATATATGACTGGGCGCCTTTGCCCGTCGGGTCATACTGCGTAATCGGCTGCCCAAAACTGGGAGCCTCGGATAGCTTTACCGTACGCGGGATGGAGGTCTCGAAGACAATCTTCCCAAAAAAACGACGTACCTCATCGGAAACTTGACGCGAAAGCGTCGTGCGGTTATCGGACATCGTAAGGAGAACACCGTAAATATCGAGCGACGGATTGAGGCGCGATTTGACACGTTTCATCGAGTCGAGAAGTTTTGTCACACCTTCCAATGCATAGAACTCGCACTGAATGGGAATAAGCAGCTTATCGGCAGCGACGAGTGCATTAATCGTAAGCAAGCCAAGCGAGGGCGGGCAGTCGATGAATACATAATCGTAGCGTCCGCGCATCGGACCGATAGCGTCCTTAAGGCGATTCTCGCGAGCCATTTCTGAAACAAGTTCAACTTCGGCACCAGCCAAATTGATTGTTGCCGGAACGACATCGAGCCCCTTTGACACATCGGGAATGATGATGTCGGTCAGAGGAATATCGTTAAGAAGCGCATCATAAATACAGCGGGAAACCCTGTTCTTCTCAACACCTAAACCGCTCGAAGAGTTACCCTGCGGGTCGAGGTCGATAAGAAGAACCTGCTTTCCCATCTCCCCAAGTGCTGCCGAGAGATTAATAGCCGTCGTTGATTTTCCAACGCCACCTTTTTGATTGATGATGGCAATAACCTTGGTCTGCCCCACAACGTGGGTCACTGCCTTCTTTTCGGCGTAGGTTTTCACGGGCACCGTGCGGGACTGGTCTTCAATTTGAGGAGCAGGCTCCCTTTCGATCACCTGATATTCCTCTTCCACCGCTTCCTCTTTGTTGTCCACGGCAGGAACCGACTCAATAATCGGCTCTTTAACTTCAGTGACAGCCTGAGCTTCTTTTCTTTCACGTTTTAGACTATCGAACCAACCCACCTATGGCCCCCTTTCTTGAACTTCGATTAAGTATAGATGTTTCACGTGAAACATCCTGCAACGATTCTGCGAGAATCGATTATTTCAAGGGACGTTTTTGAGCTAAACCCGTTTTGCGAGGCAATTTCACTTCAGCATCCTTGAACTTCTGCATCACGAACATACAACGAGTCGTTTCACCATCCGACAGCGTGAATGTATCTTCATGAATACACTTCAACCCCAGCTTATCTTCAAGAGAGAGCGCGTGGTTTCGTTCCTCGTCAGAAAGATGAGATTTATAGCATATAAGCAATCCTCCCTCGAAGAGAAGCGGAGAGGCAAGCTCCATCAAAGAAGGAAGCTGCGAAAGAGCACGCGCCGTAGCGACAGCAAAATGAGAGGGCATTTCTCTACCCAAATCCTCAATACGCCCTGCATAAGTGGAAACGTTGCTGATGCCCAACTTGTCCGCAATCCCCTGTATGATTGCAGTCTTCTTTTTAACCGAGTCTACAAGCAGGGTGTCTCGACCCGTTTTCACCGCCAGCGGTACCCCAGGAAATCCTCCACCAGTGCCTAAATCGACATAAGACCCACCGGGGGCCTCATTTATGTAGTTCAACCCCGAAAGGGAATCTTCGATATGCAGGATTTCCGCGCTTTCGCGGGACACGATGCGAGTGAGGTTAGTAGTCTCGTTCGCCACAAGCACCTCTTCAAGGTAACGCTCGATGATATCCATCCTTGCTCCTTATAACAAAAAAGCCGGGATGCTTCTCTTCGAAACATCCCGGCTTCAAGTGAGTTTAACGAGGAACGACTACCACATGCCGGGCGCTTCCTTCGCCCTCGGAAGCGGTATCGACGCGATCATCGTCTCGAAGCGCGATGTGAACGATTCGACGCTCATAAGGAGTCATCGGTCGCATCTTCACGCTGCGATGCTGGCTTGCAGCTTTATTGGCAGTGGAGCGCGCGATGGATTCGAGCTTCTCACGTTGACGGCTCTTATAACCCTCGACATCAACAATAACAGGATAGCGGAAGCCCATCGAGCGGACAGTGATGGCGGAAACGACAAACTGCAGGGCATCGAGCGTACGACCATGTCGACCAATCAGTATCGCAAGATCGTCACCGGTGATATCGAGGATAAGCTCCCCTTCGTCACCCTCATATTCGTCGATCGTCACTTCGCCAACATTGAAATACTTCAGGATGTCCTGTAAAGCGGCAATAGCGGTATCGGCAATAGCGTCAAGCTCTTCTTCCGTGACTTCGATCTGATCTTCACTCATAGCTACTCCTCATGTTTCACGTGAAACAATTAACGCTTCTTAGTGGGACGAGGTTTTTTCACCTTGCGGGTAACGTCGATTTTCACCGGCGCAACCTCAGCGACAGCCTCTTCCTCAGCGTCCTTCTTTTTCAGGAAATGCATCGTGAGCTGCTGCTGAATAACCGCGAAGACCGAAGAAGCGCCCCAGAACAAAAGCACGCCTGCGGGAGCGGACCAGGAAATCCAGAGCATGAACAGCGACATAATGCCGGACATCATGAGCATCTGGCGTTTTTGATTCTGATCCTTGCTGTTCTTCTGCTGAAGGAGCATAGGAGCAAAGGTAACAAACGCGAAGACGAGCATGAGGATGAGGTAGGGAATGAAGGCAAGAACGCCCTCGCCCATCGCCGTTGCCGGATTCTTCGTCAGGTCAGGTACGAGATGGTAGAACTGGTACGTCATGCCTTCGGGCATACGATCGACCATGCTATAGAGCACCTGATACAGTGCGATGAAGACAGGCATCTGAATGAGCATCGGGAGGCAGCCGGCAAGCGGGTTGAACTTGGTCTCCGCGTAAAGGCGCTGCATCTCCTCGCGCTGACGAACAGGATCATCAGCAAACTTCGTCTGAATCTCTTGAAGCAGCGGCTGAACCTTCTGCATAGCGAAGTTTGCAGTCGTCGACTTGTGAACGAGCGGAGCGACAATGATGCGGAAGATAATGGTGATGATGATAATCGCCATACCCCAGTCGCCTACGCCATTGTAGAAGAAATGGATTACATCGAAGACCCAGTCCTTAATGACTTCCCACATAGCATTCCCTTCCATATACCAAAGGGAACCCTACGGAACAGGATCGTATCCGTAAGGTCCTCCCGGACGGCACTTCAAGATGCGCTTCGCAGTGAGGACAAACCCTTTTTTGAAACCGTAGCGGCGAAACGCAATCAGAGCGTACTCCGAACACGTCGGCGTGAATCGGCAGCAGGAAGGGAATAGCGGCGAGATGGCAGCACGATAGAACTTGATGAGAAGAAGAGCTAGCTTGACCGGCAGCCCCTTCAACGTACTGCGCATATCGACCATGGCTAATCCCCTTTGGCGACCAATTCTGATCCTTCGACTACCTTGGCGCATGCCGTTAGCACTTTACTATAAGAAGCGCGGGTGACGGACGACTTTGCAAGAAATATCACATCATAGCCCGCCCAAGGGCCTTGCAGATCTCGACAGATGGCGCGCATGCGGCGCTTCGCGGAGTTGCGCCATACTGCGTTGCCGTGCTTTTTCCCTGCAATAAAAGCAACACGACCCCTTAGGTCGTGTTGCACTGCCCCCTCTGTTTTCTCCGAGGCATAGACTATCGTGAGAAAAGGAGTATGGATTCGCTTTCCTCGCGAGAACATCTCGGAAATCTCTGCGCTGGATTTAATGATATCCAACGAAAAGCCTCGCTACACGCAGAGACGCTTGCGCCCCTTGTTGCGGCGAGCCTTGAGCACGGCACGGCCGCCCTTGGTTGCCATGCGAGAACGGAAACCGTGGCACTTAGCACGCTTGCGCTTGTTCGGCTGATACGTACGTTTCATATCTCTATCCCTTTCATTATCTGTTAATTCAAGCTGGATGCAGAGTAACTTCTGAATTATATAACACAGAAGCCATCGATGAACAGAGCTTTTTAGAAAGATTTCATACTAAGCTGGCCTTTTGCTTAACCGCATGCCCGCAAGCGGAATGATGCCCTTCTTATTCTTCGCCCTTTTTTCTTTGTATATATGTTTCTCTTTGTAATGATAATAAGCGCGGGGGATTGGTGAAAAAGAAGCATCTTCCCAGGTGAAATCGCTATTCTCATTCATTTCCCTCGGTAGAGAGCGTGTTCTTCTTTCCAACGTGAGTTATCGCTTTCGTTATCACTCCACCGCAAACCGCCGGTTTTCTACTGCTTCTTCCCCGATTCTTGAGTAGGTTTTCAAGCATGGACCGAAGCTGAGTGCCGCCCGTCATGAGTCCGAGCGGTTACTTGCCTTCACCTACTTGATTTCGAAACCCCCTATTCCCCTCGCTATTAACACTATTTTGAAGGGTTTGAGCAGGCGAAAGGGGAATGGTGGATTGTTCTACAGGTCTCGAATGATCATCTTCAGCGCTTCGATTTCCTCGTTCATGTCGCGGCTTTCCTTGAGCTGCTTCTCGACGTCGCTTACTGAGTACAGCACGGTCGTGTGATCCCGATTGAATTTCTTACCGATGTCGTTGAAGGGCAAATCAAGCATCTGGCGGCAGAGGTACATCGCGATTTTCCTTGCGTAGGTGATATGACGTGGCCTTTTCTTCCCCACCATATCGCTGTGGCTGATCTTGTAATAGTTTTCCACCTCGCGTTGGATGTCGGCGACGGCAAGTCTTTTCGAGGGGCCGCCGGAGAAGTGGCTCTCGAGCACGCCGCGCACGTCGTCGAGCGTCAAGTCGGAGTTGTGGGTGAACGCCATCTGGTAGATGATTTTGGTGACGGCGCTTTTCAGCTCGCGAATATTCGAGCTGGAGTTCTCGGCGATGTACATCTGGATATCACTCGATATGGAAAACGACGGATCCCCTTCGCTTTCACGGTATTCCTCGATGAAGCTTTTCACGATGCCGAGCTTCGTCTCGATTTCGGGCGGCTGGATGTCGAAGGTTCCGCCAGAGTTGAATCGAGTGATGTAACGCTCGTCGATATCAATGTTTTTAGGCGCGCGGTCAGCGGAAAGAACAACCTGTTTTCCCTGGTCAGTCATCTTGTTGAAAATTTGGAAAACGATATCGAGCGTCTGTTTCTTGCCCTGGAAGTATTGCACGTCGTCGATGAGCAGCACGTCGGATTCCTCGTAGCGCTGCTTGAAGTTGCGGTAGCTCGATTTCTCCTTGTCGTGCGCCACAGAGGCTTCCATGTAATCCGAAAGCAGCTCTGCGGAGTCTACGTAGGTCACCTTCAGCTGCGGTCGCGTCTCGTTGATGTAGTTTTGAATAGCGCGCAAAAGGTGTGTTTTCCCCAGCCCGCTCTTGCCATAGATGAAAAGCGGATTGAGGTGCATCTTGCCGGGAGTTTCCGCGACATCGACAGCCATCGAGTAGGCCATTCGGTTGGAGTCGCCGATGACGAAGTTCTCAAAAGTGAGGGAGGCAGGCCCCTCCGCGCGTTTGTGAGGGGTCGTGGGTGCGGGCGGCTGCTCCTCTGCGCTATGCTCGGCCAAGGACGATTCGAAATGATCGTCGAGAGTCGATCGTCGTTCTTGCTCTGGTTGAGGTTGTGCGATTTGAGACTGGTCACCCGAAGGAAAGGCCGAGCCGATCGTCGGTGAATATTCGTGTGCGGGGGCAACAGCGGCACTTGGGGGCATTGTTGCCGGGCTCGCAGGAGCACTCTGAGACTCGCGGGTGGTTGTCTGAGGGTTTGACGGCGCCACCGCGGGTGCAGCCGATGCGGCGTCTACAGCGAGGATGACGTTGAAGGGCACGTGGAAAAGATCATTCAGCGCCTGTTTGATGATTTCGAGGTAATGCTGCTCGACCCACGACTTGATGAAGTCGTTATCGGCTGTAAGCATCAGAAAACCCTCGCTCATCGCCTGGGGAACGAGACGCGAGAAAAAGGCGTTGACCTGCGATGCGTCGACGTTGTCGTACGTCTTCACCTGTTCGCAAACGTTGTTCCAATTATGGTTGAGTTCAGAGCTGTCCATATAAGTCTCCCGAGCCTATTCGAAGTATCTGCAATTGTATACAAAAAAACGCCGCGCGTGACCGTTTCGCGCGCGGCATGCGAAGGTAATCCAGATGAAGCGCAGGCTACATTGTCTCGGCTATTTCCATGCCGAATGCCGTGAGCGTTCGCTTCTTCTGCCCAGGAACCATCTCGATGAGACCTTCCTCCTGGAGCTTCTTGAGCGTGGTGTAAACGGTTGCTTGAGGTGTGCTCGTGAGCCTGACGAGGTCGGTCACGCCAAGCGGGCCTTCGGCGAGCAGAGCGTTGAGGAATGCCTTCTCTCGCGGATTGAGGGCGGGCGCCGCGTACGAACGGGGCTGCGGCTGGGTGTAAGGCTGCTGGTAAGCGTTAACAACTGGTTGTATGACCTGGGGCGTTACCTGCTGCAGGTAAGGTTGGGCAGGTATCTGCGCATATGTGGGAACAACTTGGGGAACATACCCTTGCTGCGGGTAGTACGGCGCCACCGGTTGTTGCATGGGCTGCTGCATAGGTTGTTGTACGGGTTGCGTGGGTAGTACAGCGCCGGGGTCGATTCGTTCTGCGACGAATTGGTCCTCTTTGGGCGCGTATTTGCCCACGGGAAGCTCCACTTGCGCGTGCTCTTCGTCATCGCCGGCGTCCGCCTCGCCATTCATGCTGATGGTGACGACGGTTCCCTGCCCGATGTTGTCGTCGATCGAGATGGAACCATGGGTGAAGTCCAGATAATCGCATACGATCGGAAGGCCCGACCCGACGCCGCGGATGTATCCCTTCATCGGTTCGACCGCTGAGGAGAATCCTGGCAACTGGGCCTTCTTCTTGTCGCTGATGCCCGGTCCCTGGTCGGCGAAACGAATGGTGTTTCCCCCATCGAGGATGGAGACGATGATTTCGGTGAAGCGAGCGTGGATGAAGTTTTCCGACACTTCGCGCACGACGGTATAGGGAATCGATCCCCCCGCTTGTTTCGCTTGATTGTAGATGGTCGACGCGAGCGCCTCGATGTAGTCGGGCGTGGATGCCGGCATTATTTCGGTCACGCGCGGCGCGCTGCGCAGATCGTCGTAAAGTGCGATTCGAGCGACCGACGTCACGAAGGTGTAATCGTAGGATCCCTCGCCTTCGGGCTGGGTCATTGGCTCGTCATGTGGGGTGTTGTTCGTTTTTTCCAAAACCGTGTTCCATTTATTCAGCGTTTTTTAGTTTTATTCAGATGAATTGTAGCCTTTTTTCAACAATGAAAGAAGCCCACCTGCCCATTTCTTAGTTGAGAAAGAAAGAAATTCACTTTCGGTTGAAAGAATTGGGGAAATCTACGAGGTGCTTTCAAACTTTTTAACAATTCATTCAATAAAAGTTGAAAACTCTGAAAAAGCACGGTGGAAAACGAAAAGTTGAGAAAGAGAATTGTTGAAATTTTCATTGACTTGAGGAAAAAATCGGTTTTGCCTGATGAAAGGCGCGCGTAAAATCAAAACCCCAGGTGAATGATTTTTGATCCTTCAAAGGAGGGAATCGAGAACGCTCTCCTTCGGTTGTAAATTAATAAACAACCTGGTCAACGTCTCGTTTCTTTATAAAACACCAGGTCGCAAACGCTAAGCAATTAAAGATAGGAAACTACATAAAAATGAGGTAAATTGCGACTTTTCCACAGCTCTTTATGCATGAATGCCCGTTTTTCAACATTTTCCACAACGGGAAGAGCCTTATCTGGTGGAAAACGATGCATGAGAAGGAATTGTGGATAAAAATGAAAGGGAAAAGCCAATTTCTCACCTTTCAGCGAGATGAAAAAAGGAGTTGTGTGAAAGAGAGCTTTGAATTTTCGGATGCTTTCAGTTGAAGATTATCCGTGTCTGCTCGAGCCTGTATAATGACGCGCAGCAGAAAAGAAAGAGAGAAGGTTTCCTTGAAATTAAGCATCAGCAAAAGCGAACTCCAGAATGCCCTCGCAATTGTTATTAAAGGTGTGTCCACCCGCTCGACTCTGCCCGTTCTCTCCGGTATCTTGCTCGAGGCAACGGGTGACTCGCTCGTTCTCCAGGCGACCGACCTTGAGCTTTCCATCCAGTATTCGACGGCTGCACTCGTGGAAGAGGAGGGTAAGGCGGTTGTTCCCGGCAAGTTGTTCTCCGACATCGTGAAAAACCTGCCCGACGCCGCAGTCCATGTTGAGGCAGACGAAGAGAACGCGCTCATCACCTGCGACAGTTCCTCGTTTTCGATCAAGGCGCTCAACTATGAGGATTTCCCTGGTTTTCCCCATGTGGAGGCCTCGCAGCGCATTGAGGTTCCCTTTACAAAGTTTGCTGCGATGGTTAAAAAGGTTGCGCGCGCCGTCTCGAAAGATGAAAGCCGTGCGATTCTCACTGGCGCTTTGGTGACGCTCGAGGAGAACCACTTCAAGATGGTTGCGACCGACTCGTATCGTTTGGCCTTGGCCGAGGTGGAGCTCTCTGATTCTGCCGCCGATGAATTCGAGGCGGTGATTTCCGGCTCGTTTTTACAGGATATTGCGTCCTTGCCGAAAACTGAGTCTAACGTACAAATCGCGCTTGCCGAAAATCAGATTCTTGTCAGCTGCGAGGGCACCGTTTTCATCAACCGTCGAATCGAGGGCAATTTCCCCAATTACAAACAGCTGCTTTCGGGGAAGCATGGGACGCGCGCGAAGATCGACGTCAGCCACCTCGTCGCGGCGGTGAAGAGAACGTCTCTTCTTGGTTCCTCTTCCACGCCGATCAAGTTCGATTTGAATGCGGCGTCTCAGACGGTTCAGCTGTCCGCTGCTTCCCAGGACGTCGGATCCGCTCAGGAGACGCTTTCCTGCTCTATCGAGGGTGATGATGCGGAAATTGCCTTCAATTTCGCCTATGTGCTCGACGGTCTTTCGTCGGTGTCGAGCGATTCGGTGTATCTGGAGGTGGGAACCTCCCGTGAACCGGGAATCTTCAAGGCGGAAGCCCCTGAGAAATTCCTATATCTTGTCATGCCGGTGCGCATCTCGTGACGCTGTCCATCGAGCATATAGGGTTTACTAACTTTCGCAATTACGAGCGCTTCGAGCTGAACGATATCGGGGCGCTCACCTTGTTCGTGGGGCCGAATGCGGTCGGGAAGACGAACATTGTCGAGGGAATTCAGCTTATGACGGCGCTTTCCTCGTTTCGGCATCCGCTCATCGACCAGGTAATAAAGCATGGGGAAAGTTATGCCCGCGCCGAGGCGCGCGTGACAGGAGACGATCGGGTCCTCGATATTGTCATGCTGCTTGAAAGTCATAAGCGGAAGTACACGTTGAATGGCAAAGCGCGGCGACCTGCCGACTTGAAGGGGCTCATCCCTTCCGTGTCTTTCACGCCGGATGATCTCGACTTGGTGAAAGGCT
>OLSB01001037.1_pt1 | contig 29349 bp, 27 predicted proteins | sample 1672071 | NCBI WGS metagenome assembly OLSB01 (sample SAMEA3136642, study PRJEB25190) | human gut metagenome | biome: human gut; feature: human-associated habitat; material: faeces | place: Austria | collected 2013 | reverse complement strand
TGCGAAAAGGAAAATGTCCGTCTGGCGAGCGTTGAGGCGCTCGGCGCGACGGACGAGTTCACCGTCGGCGTGTACAACGTGGACGAAAAACAGTACCACGCGCTCACCTTTACCGGCGCACACGAGATCGTGTCGCTGACCGGTACGGTGAACACGATGAACGGCGAATACTACAGCCACCTGCATATGAGCGCCGCGAACGAGTCCGGCGCGGTCGTCGGCGGACATCTGAACAGCGCGCGCGTGAGCGCGACATGCGAGATGGTCATCCATGTGATCGACGGCACGGTAGACCGCTTCAAGGACGGCGTGACCGGCCTGAACCTCTTCAAATTCTGAATCCCGTGGCCGAAAAGCTGTTTTACGCCGACGCGCATTTGCGGAAATTCACCGCGCGCGTCCTCTCGTGCGAAGAGAGCGGCCGTCTCTTTGCCGTGACGCTGGATCGCACGGCCTTCTTCCCCGAGGGCGGCGGACAGAGCGGCGATATCGGCACGCTCGGCGGCGCGCGCGTGACGGATACGCGCGAGGAGAGGGGCGAGATCCTCCACTTCTGCGACGCCCCGCTTGTCCCCGGTGCGGAAGTGACCGGCGAGCTGGACTGGGAGACGCGGTTTGCGCGCATGCAGATCCATTCGGCCGAGCATCTGGTGTCCGGCCATGCGCATGCGCTTTGGGGCTGCGGGAACGTGGGCTTTCACATGGACGAGCACGGCGCGACGATCGACTTTGACCGCGAGCTTGACGCGCCGCAGCTCATGCGGCTCGAGCGGCTTGTGAATGAGGACGTGTGGAAAAATCTTCCCATAAACATCCTCTGGCCGGCGGAGGAAGAGCTTGCGGCGATGCCGTTCCGTCAGAAAAAGGAGCTCTCGATGCCGGTGCGCATCGTGGAGGTGCCGGGGGTGGATCTTTGCGCGTGCTGTGCGCCGCATGTGAGCTTCACCGGCGAGATCGGACTCGTTCGTCTGAAAGACCGGATGCGCCACCGCGGCGGCGTGCGTTTTACGATGCTTGCCGGCCGCGCGGCCTATGAGGACGCCGTGCTCTGCGCCGCCGAGACCGAATCGCTCTCGCGCCTCTTTTCCGCACCGCAAAACGCTCTTTGCGCCGCCGCCGAGCGCGTGCTCGGCGAGCTGGAGGAGGAGAAGTACGCCCGTGCCGCCGCGGAGCGGCGGTATGTCGAAGCGCGGCTTGCCGCAGGGAAGCCGTACGAAGGGAACCTTCTCTTTTTCGAGGACGGCCTTTCGCCCGCCGCGCTGCGCGCTCTTGCCGAGGGCGGAAAGACACGCTGCACGGGCGTTTGCGCCGCGCTCTGCGCCGAGGACGGGGGATACCGGTACGTGATGGCGTCGGAAACGACCGACCTTCGCGCCGCGGCGCGAAGCATCAACGCCGCGCTCTCCGGCCGGGGCGGCGGTGCGCCGGGCATGATCCAGGGAAGCCTTCGTGCTTCCCGCGAAACGGTTGAGAGGTACTTCTATGGCAAAATCGGATAAAGCAAACGAAAAGACGAACGTAATGCGCCTGCTCGATCAGGCGGGCATTGCGTATGCGCCGCGGTATTACGATGTATCGCTCGCCTCCGGCACGGAGGTGGCCGCCGCGCTCGGCCAGAGCGCGGAATGCGTTTTCAAAACGCTTGTGGCGGAAGCAAATACCGGCGAACACTTTGTGTTTGTCATCCCCGCGCCGGAAACGCTCTCGCTCAAAAAGGCGGCAAAGGCCGCAGGCGTGAAAAGCATTGCAATGCTGCCGCAGAAAAAGCTGCTGCCGCTCACCGGCTATGTTCACGGCGGCTGCTCTCCGGTGGGAATGAAAAAGCCGTTTCCCACATGGATCGATGAAACGGCGCTTTTGACCGACGCCTTTTTCTGCAGCGCCGGGCGGCTCGGCGCGCAGATCGGGATCGATCCCGAAGCGCTGGCAGACTATATCGGCGCGCAGTTCGCCGATCTCACCGAAGAATAAACAACAGAGAATAACAACATAAGGAGGCTCTTTTATGCATCCCGAAATGGAACGCATCCAGAACTGTCTCGCCGCGGTGCGGCGCCACACCGATTTTGTTCCGGAAGTCGCCGTCGTGCTCGGCTCCGGACTCGGCGGCTTTGCCGACATGGTGAAGCAGGCTGCCGTTGTGCCGTACAGCGAGATCCCCGGCTTCCCGGTCTCCACCGCGCCCGGCCACGCCGGACGGTTCGTGTTCGGCTATGTCGAGGAAACGCCCGTCGTCGTCATGCAGGGACGCGTGCATCTCTACGAGGGCTACACGCCGCACGACGTTGTGCTGCCCGTGCGCCTTATGAACGCCATGGGCGCGAAGATCCTTTTCGTCACGAACGCCTCGGGCGGCATTCGCGGCGATCTCACCGCCGGTACGCTTATGAGCATCAGCGATCACATCAGCGCGCTCATCCCCAATCCCCTCATCGGCGCGAACATCGACGAGCTCGGCGTCCGCTTCCCGGATATGTCGAACGCCTACGATAAGGGCCTGCGCGCCATTCTGCGCGAAACAGCGAAACAGGACGGCATCGATCTCAAGGAGGGCGTGTACATCCAGTTCACCGGCCCGAGCTACGAGTCTCCTGCCGATATCCGCGCCTCCCGCGCGATGGGCGCAGACGCCGTAGGAATGTCCACGGTCGTGGAGGTCATCGCGGCCAACCACGCCGGTATGCGCGTGTGCGGCGTTTCGTGCGTGGCGAATCTCGCCGCCGGCCTCTCCGATCGTCCGCTCGACGGCGACGAGGTCATCGAAGCGGCCAACGCCGCCGCGCCGAAGTTCAAAAAACTCATGTGGGATTCCATCGCTGCTATGCACGCGGAGGGGAAGGCATGATCCGCTTTTATAACGGCAGACTCCTTTCGCTCAGCGACGGGTTTGAAATCTCCGACTGGGAGGTCTGGGTCGAGGAATCGATGATCCTCTATGTCGGCCCCGCCATCGGCGCGCACCCGCCGTTTGAGCGCGAGATCGACCTCCGGGGCAATCTTCTGATGCCCGGCTTCAAAAATGCCCACGCGCACAGCGCGATGACGTTTCTTCGCTCCTACGCCGACGATCTGCCGCTGCAAAGCTGGCTTTTCGACAAGGTGTTCCCGCTGGAGGCAAAGCTCACGCCGGACGATATTTACGCTCTCACAAAGCTCGCCATTCTCGAATATCTCAAGGGCGGCATCACGAGCGCGTTCGACATGTACTATAAGCGCGACGCCTTCGCGCAGGCGTCCATTGACTGCGGCTTCCGCATGGTGCTCTGCGGCGCGCTCGCCGCGGGGGATGACTGGACGGTCGGCGAGATGGATACGATCAAGTTCAACAATCTCCACCCGCTCATCTCCTACATCCCCGGCATCCACGCCGAGTATACGGCAAATCCCGATTTGCTCATGTTCATGAAGATGCTCGTGGACGAGTACAGGCTGCCGTTTTTTACCCACAACTCGGAAACGAAGCGCGAGGTGGAAGAGTGCATTGAGCGCCACGGCCTCACGCCGACGCAGCTTTTTGAAGAGAACGGCCTCTTCGAGCACGGCGGCGGCGGTTTCCACTGCGTGTGGATCAACGAGGACGATATGAACATTTTCGCCCGCCGCGGTCTGTACGCCGTGACGTGCCCGGCCTCGAACGCAAAGCTCGCAAGCGGCATTGCGCCCGTGAGCGAATTCCTTCGCCGGAAGATCCCCCTCGCCATCGGTACGGACGGCCCGGCAAGCAACAATGCGCTCAATATGTTCCGCGAAATGTATCTCGCCGCGGTGCTGCAGAAGCTCCGGGAGGAGGACGCCGCCTCATGCGACGCGCGCGAGATCCTCCGCGCCGCGTGCTCCACGGGCGCGCGCGCCATGCGCATCGACGCCGACTGCATCGCCCCGGGCAAGCTCGCCGATCTCGTCGTTATCGACCTGCATCAGGCAAACATGCAGCCCGAGCACAACACGGTGAAAAATCTTGTTTACAGCGGCTCAAATACGAACGTGCTTCTCACGATGGTGAACGGGAAAATCCTCTACGAGAACGGCGTGTACCACGTCGGCGAATCGCCGGAGGACATTATCGCCCATGCCCGCGCCGCCGCGGAACGGATCATCCGCAGCTGATATTTCGCAAACTGAAATCAAAACCGCCGAAGGATCCATCCTTCGGCGGTTTTGACGTTTGCCGCGTTACACGACACGGTTGGGGGCTTCCTCGCCGGCGAGAACGCGGGAGAACTGACGGAGCATGATCTCCACGGAGTTCGCAAAGGCGTCCACGGTCGTTCCGGCGATGTGCGGCGTGAGCGTGACGTTGTCGAGCGTGAGCAGGGGGGAGTCGGGCGAAAGCGGCTCTTCGTCGAACACATCGATCGCCGCGCCGCCGATGCGGTGGGCACGCAGCGCCTCAACGAGCGCCGCCGTGTCTACCAGCCCCGCGCGGGCGCAGTTGACGAGAATGGCGTTTTTCTTCATCAGGGCGAGCTCGGCTTCTCCGATGAGCGGCGGCTGTCCTGCCTCATGGCGCATATGGATGGTGATGAAGTCCGACTGCCGGAGCAGTTCTTCCTTCGATACCGGCTCGCAGCCGCGCTTTTCGATCTCCTCCGGGGAGAGGAAAATGTCGCAGCCGAGAATGCGGCAGCCGAAGCCCTTGAGCCGTGCCGCGACCATCGTGCCGATCTTGCCGACGCCGATGATGCCGACGGTGCAGCGGCACATATCGCGGTTCATCATAATATTCGGGAACATTTTGACCCACTTGCCCTGCACAAGCGCGCCGTGCGCGCGGGCAATGTTGCGCATCTCGCAGAGCATGAGTGCCACGACAAGATCGGCCACGGCGGTGGAGTTGCGCCCTTCGGCGTTATATACGGCGACGCCGCGCTCGCGGCAGAGGTCAAGATTCACATTCTCCGTACCGGTACGCAGCACGCCGACGATCTTCACATTCGGCGCGGCGTCAAGCACCGCACGGTTCACGGGCGCGACGTGCGTTACAAGGATCTCCGCCTCGCGGACGGCTTCCAGCATTTCCGCGCTCACGCTGCACGCCTCCGCGCCGTGAAGCTCTGCGGTGCGCTCGCACATTGTGAGGGAGCGGATGTCCGTGAGCGTCTTTTCGGTATGGAGCGTCACGTCGCAGCCGGGGAGCTTTTTCATATACTGCATGAGCATTTCCGGTACGCCGGCGTCACAGATGCACACAACCTTCATTCGATCGTCTCCTTTTCTTCCACGCCGTATTTTGCGATCAGCGCGCGGATGGTTTTTGTGAGGTACGGCTCTTCAAACGCGATATTCCAGTGGCGGCGCAGGATGAGCGCGGCCAGACGGTAGCGGTCGATCTCCTCGGCGCTGAGCGGCGAGAGCTTTTGATATTCTTTGAAAAAGCTCTTCCCAATGGAGCCGCGGACGGCGGAAAAGAGAGCGATTTTCGCCCGGCTCGCCTCCGGAAACAGCTCCGCTTCCGAGAAGAAGAATTCCATGAGCGCCTCCTCCACGGCGCGGCTGCCGTGCGCGGCGGTCATTCAGTCGATGACCTTGCATTCGCCGGACTTGTCCACCAGCACGTTGCCGGTATGGAAGTCGAGATGGAGCACCGTGTCGTCGTCCGGAAGAGAGCGAAGATACCCGGCGGCACGCGATTTTTCCGCCGGCGTCAGAAACGCCATGCACTCCTCGCCGAGAATGCCGAGACAGACCTCGCGCACATCGTCAAGCTCTCCGGAGCGCGCCTTCTGTACGCGGACATGGCAGCGGGCGAGATCTTTGCCCGCCCGGAAAAGATACGCCGGATTTTTCCCCGGCATGTCGTTTTGCGAAACGCCGTCGATGCAGTCCATCACGAAGCCGAAGCGCCCGTCGCGTTCGACCACGTCATAGACCTGCATCCCCGTGCAGCCGAGAGACGCGGCGATCTTCGTGTTTTTATACTCCTTTTCGGCGTATTCTCTCGGATAGTCGGGAAAGAAGAGCTTTAAGATCTTCCCGTCCTCCGTGCGGAATATCTCCGCCGACCGGCCCCGTGCAAAATGTTCTCCCATAGTCCGCCCTCCTATATTTTTGGCAGCGCCGCAGAATGCAGCGCTGCCAATTTTTATTCCGATTCCAGTATCCGCTTTGCGGCCTCTTCGGCGGCGAGGGCGCGCGCGAGCGCCGTTTCAAGATCCGCTCCGACCGCGATAAAGCCGTGGTTTGCCATGATGCAGAGATCGTGAGAGCGCAGCACATCGGACGCGCTCTCCGCGAGCTTTTTTGATCCGCTCACGCCATAGGAAGCGCAGGGCGCGTCGATCTCCGGCGTGCGCAGACTCTCCCGGCACGCGGCGAACGTTTGCAGCGCCGCGGAGTGCGTGTGGATCACGGCGCGGATATCGCCGCGCTGCGCGTAAACAAGCCGGTGTAACTCCCGCTCGCTCGAGGGGCGCTGTCCGGCGGCAAAGCTGCCGTCGGAAATGCGGATCTCCACAATGTCCTCCGGACGGATGCGGTCATAGTCCACGCCGGACGGCGTGATAAGAAAACGGTTCTCGTCGATGCGCGCCGACACATTGCCCCAGGTCGCCTGAATGAGGCGGTTTTCCGCGAGCTTTTTCCCGTAGGCAATGACCGATTCACGCAGCGCGAGATCGGATACCTCCCGCGTCTCCGGCGCGCTCTCTTCACCCCGCGCCGCAGCGAGCGACGGGCGGGAATACTTTTTTCTGTAGACCGCGTGCTCCATAAGGCACAGCGGCGCAGAAAGCGCCTTCGGCGCTCCGATACGGTGCGAGAGGCACGCCGTCATACACAGCTTTTCGAGGAGAATGCACGCGGCGATGAGCTCGTTTTCAAACCGCGCCGTGACGACAAAGCCGCGATCCGGGACGATGCACGCCATATCGCCGCGCCGCGGCGACGTCCGCACCGGCACGCGCACGCCGAACATCTGCGCGGCGTCGTCAGTCTCGGCGCGAAGCGCGTGAGGTTTCCGGAGAAACTCCCGGGCATACCTTCCGGCAGTCAAAACCGCCATCGGGGCGGAAACGGCGGAAAACAGGTCCGTTTCGACCGGCTCTCCGCCGGCGCGGAAAACGGCGCCCGGGGCAATCCGGACGAGCGCGTCAGCGTCCCAAAGCCCCAGCGCTTCCAGCCGGGCGCGGACGGAAGAAAAGCGCTCTTGTACCGATAGCTGTGTCATAATGATACCGCCTTTTCAGAATACTGCCAGACACTGGAGGAGACTGTAAAGATTGAGCGCGATAATGAGGATTCCGACGATGGCGAGCAGCGGCCGGACAGGGATCTTCCGGCAGATCCACGCCGCGAGGGGAGCTGCGCACACCCCGCCGATGACGAGGCCGAGGATCGTCTGCCAGTAGGACGTGAAGTCGCGGATGAGGACGACGAAGGTTGTGGTCTCGGCAAGCGTTACGAGAAATTCCGCGGTATTCACCGTGCCGATCGTTTTTTTCACGTCATGGCCGACAGCGAGCATCGTGGACGTCACGACCGGGCCCCAGCCCCCGCCGCCGGTGGCGTCGAGAAAGCCGCCGGCAAGACCGAGCGGGTAAATCCCCTTTCCGATGTGGCGTTCCTTCTGGCTTTTCCGGAACGCCTTGCGCAGAATAATGAAGCCCATGACGATGAGATAGGCGTCGATGAACGGTTCAAGCGCGTCGCCGGCGCTCGAGAGAAACCACGCGCCGGCCACACCGCCGATCACGCCGGGGATGACGAGATGGAAAAAGAGCGACTTATCTACGTTTTTGAGCCGGATGTGGGAGAGACCGGATGCGAGCGTCGTGGGCACTTCCGCCACATGGACGACCGCGCTTGCAAGCGCGGAGGGAACCCCTGCCACGGTTTTGAGAAACGTCCGGCAGCTCACGCCATAGGCCATGCCGAGCGTGCCGTCAATGATCTGCGCGGCAAAGCCGATCAGGATGAAAAGAAGAAATTTTCCCCAGTTCACAGTGTGTCTCCGCCTTCCAAATAGTCAAAAATGGCATCGGTGAGCCGGTTGACGCATTCCTCTTCGCTGAGAACCTCAGTATCCAGCACAAGCTCGGCGTCCGTGGGCTCCTCATACGGAGAGTCTATGCCGGTGAACGAGCGGATTTTTCCCTCGAGAGCTTTCTGATAGAGCTTTTTCGGGTCGCGCGCCTTGCAGGTCTCCAGACCGGCCCGCACCCAGACTTCGAGAAAGCGCCCGTCGGCGATGCGGCGCGCCTCGGCGCGTCCGGCGGCGAACGGGGAGATGAACGTGCAGAGCGTTACAAGTCCCGCGTCGCGGAAGAGCCCCGCGACCTCGGCGGCACGGCGGATGTTTTCGACCCGGTCTTCGTCCGAGAAGCCGAGATCGCCGCAGAGACCGCGGCGCAGCTTGTCGCCGTCGAGCAGGTAGGCGGCGACGCCTCTTTCGCAGAGACGCCGTTCTACCTCCTGCGCGATCGTCGTTTTGCCGGAGCCCGAAAGCCCGGTCATCCATACGACGAGCCCGCGCCGCCCGGTGAGCTGCTCGCGCTCGGCGCCGGTCATGGCCTCGGCCGACCAGCGGATGTTGCGCTCATCGTAATCCTCGGAGAGCAGCGCCTCGGTGACGATACCGCCGCCGGCGATCTCGTAATCGTCCACGATGACGAACCGGCGCGTACCATCGCAGCCGGAGTCGGCGGTGTCGAACGCCGTCGGGCGGTCGAGCCGGAGGATCACCTCGGCGACTTCATTTTTCTGTACCTCGCTCCGCTCAAGACTGTCGAGCTCCGAGGCGTCCACAACGCGGAGGATCCTCTCGAGCCGCGCCTCCACTCTGGCGGTGCCGCACTTGAAGAAATAGCGCCTGCCTGCGCGCAGCGGCTCCTTGCCAAGCCAGAACACGTTGGCGCGCAGCCGCACGCCGACAAACGGGGCCTTCTCGCTTTCAAGACAGGCGATCTCGCCGCGGCGGACGAAGATCTGCTCGGCCATAGTGAAGCCGGCGGCGTCTCCGGCGATGAATTTCTCCGGGGTGGGCGCGGAGAACACCTCGAGCGAGGCGACGATCGTTTTCTTGCCGGAGGGATAGAATACGATCCTGTCGCCCGCGCGGAGACTCCCGGCTTCAAGCGTTCCGGCAACGATGCGCCGCTCGTCGCCGCCCTCCGTGAACTTGTATACGCCCTGCACCGGCATGCGCAGCGGACGGTTTTCCGGACTCGGCACGGGGACGAAGGCGTCCATCTGCTCGAGCACCGTGGGGCCGAAGTACCACGGCGTGCGCTCGCTGCCGGCGGCAATGTTGTCGCCCTCCATGCCGCTCACGGGGATGAACGCCGCGGGCGTGATATGGATTTTTGCGAGAAAATCGGTAAACTCCGTGACGATGGAGCGGTAGACCTCCTCGGAATAGCCGACGAGATCCATTTTGTTCACGAGCACCGCCACCTGGCGGATGCCGAGCATCGAAAGGAAATACCCATGACGGCGGGTGTTTTCCTCCACGCCGCGCGCAGCGTCGATCACCATGAGCGCGGCCTCGGCGCGGGAAGCGCCGGTGACCATGTTTTTGAGAAATTCAATGTGGCCGGGCGCGTCAATGATAATGTACCGGCGCTTTTCGGACTTGAAGAAGCAGCGCGCGGTGTCGATCGTGATGCCCTGGTCCTGCTCGTTGTGGAGCGCGTCGAGCAAAAATGCGTACTCGAAGGGCTTTGAGTTGCGGCGGCAGTTCTCCCGAATGGCTTCGAGCTTGCCTTTCGGCAGCGCTCCGGCGTCGGCGAGAAGGCGGCCGATCACGGTGGACTTGCCGTGGTCGACATGGCCGACGGTGACGATATTCAAAAGCTCTTCGTTTTCAAAAGCGTTCATGATCTCTGCCATTACATATACCCTCCCCGGCGCAGCGTTTCCAGTCCGCCGCCGTCCTCGGCGTCCTGCGCGCGGCCGCTGCGCTCGGCAATGTTGGAAAGAGCGCCGGTGCGCAGCTCCTCGATGATCTCGCGGACGTTTCGGCTCTCGGAGCAGATCGGATTGGTGCAGGGCGCGCAGCCGAGAGAGCGGTAGCGCTTCCCGTCGCCGTGGTTATAGTAGAGCGACACGGTGGGGATGTGCTCGCGCTCGATGTATTCCCAGACGTTCAGCTCCGTCCAGTCGAGCAGGGGATGGATGCGTACATGGGTGCCGGGAGCAAAGTCGGTTTTGAACTGGTTCCAGAACTCGGGCGGCTGGTCGTCCAGATCCCAGTCGTTGTGCTTGTCGCGCGGGGAGAAATAGCGCTCCTTGCTGCGCGAGCCCTCTTCGTCCGCGCGCGCGCCGACGATGACGCCGGTGTAGGCGTCGGTGTTCGTGTCGCGCTCGTATTTCCCGGTCTGAAGATTGAGCCGGTAGCGCGGCCACGTGCCGTCCAGCGTGTGGGTGAGCGCCTCGGTTTTGAGCCGGCGGCAGCACTCGACGCGCGAGCACTTCCCGTCCGGGAACGTTTCGCGGTTATCGAGCGCTTCGCGGTTCTCGCCGTAGACCATGTAAAGGCCGTACTCCATGGCGAGCCGGTCGCGGTACTCGATCATTTCGGGGATTTTATAGTGCGTGTCGATGTGGACGAGCGGGAAGGGGACGTGGCCGTAAAACGCCTTGCGCGCGAGCCAGAGAAGCACGGTCGAGTCCTTGCCGATGCTCCAGAGCATGCAGAGATTGCCGAACGCGGCGTAGGCCTCGCGCAGGAGATGCACGCTTTTGCTCTCCAGTTTATCGAGATGATCTCTCATTCTTCCTCAACCTCCCGCATTTCGTAACCGTAATGTTCCATGTAGAAGCCCAGCTTCGCGTTGATCTTGCGCACGAGCCGGGGCGAAATGTCAAATTTATTCTTCTGGTATCCGCGCTGCGAATCGACATACGCCTGAAATCGCGGCGCGGCGTTCTCAAAGCCGGAGAGCTCCAGACGCCGGTAAATGTCGCGCAGCGTATCGACCGGGGCGCGGCAGAAGTCGGTGTACGCGATGTCTACGTACCGGTTCTTCGGGAAAAAGCCCTCGAGCGCGAAAAGCTCGCGGTACATGCGCTCAAAAATGCCGATGACCGTGTCCTCGATAAGCTCGTCGAGATTGTCCGGCGCTTCGGTCAGACGGAGCATGTCCATTTCGGTGCGGAACATGTGGATCGTGGAGCGGATGGTCTTGTAGGGGTCGCGGTGGATGTTTATGAACCGTGCGTCCGGATACATGCCCCACAGCTCGCGGACGCGCGCGGTGTTGTCCGGGCTTTTGAGAATGAGCTGCTTTCCCTTTTTGATGTATGTGAGCTTGCGAACGGCGTAGTCGTAGCTGCGCTTCCATTTGCTCAGCGCTTCCGCGGGAAGGTCGCTCACGAACGCGCCTTCGATGTATTTTTTATAGTTTTCCGGAAACGCGATCATGTGGATGATGGAGTACGGCGAGATCGTCAGCACGCCGAACGTCTCCTCCATCGGGAGATCGAGCGAGTACTGCACGTTATCCTGCGGGCGGCCGTTGTGAATGCCCTTTTCGATCGGCGACTGGATGAGCCGGCCGAGCAGCAGTGAGTAGGGCAGACCGATCGTGTTCACGGGATCGAACCAGCCGAACTGATCGTCGCGGGAGAGAACGTTCTGCAGATACGTTGTGCCGCTGCGCCAGTGGCCGAGAATGAAGATCGGGTCCTTTTCGATCTTCGTTTCGCGGATGCGGCGGCGGTAAATGAGCGATTCCGCCGCCGCTGCCGGCGCAAGCGCGAGCGACGTTGCGGAAATGTACAGCGCCTGCGGCAGCCGGTCGCGGGCGATATGGAAACGGTTCTCTTCCAGCAGATGCACCCAGTTGTCCAGCCGGCAGGTCAGAAGAAAGTGTCCGGGATTGATAGCTTTCACGGTGTGGCCTCGCTAACATATAAAAATCTGGATATTAACATAGCAGGGGAATGTGAACTTAACGTTAAACATTCCCCTGCTATGGATTCTTTACATGAATTTTGCGGCCTTTGCCGGCAGCGTGACGGTGAACCGGCTGCCCTCGCCGGGGCGGCTGTCCGCGGCGATCGTTCCGCCGTGCAGCTCCACGATGCGCTTACACAGCGCAAGCCCCAGACCGCAGCCGTCGGCGCGGCGGTCGGTGTCGCCCTGATAAAACTGTTCAAAGATGCGCGGAAGCGTTTCCGCGTCCATGCCGCAGCCGGTATCCTGCACCGTGACGGTGACGGTATCGGCCGCGGCGGCGAGATAAACGCCGATGCGGCCGCCCGGGGGAGTGAACTTCACGGCGTTTTCCAGAAGATTTGTCCACACCTGATAGAGAAGCTCGCTGTCACCGATATAGTCGAGATCCGGTATGTCGGCGGAAACGGAGAGTCCGGCTTCGGTCCGGCGCGGCTCGAGCTGCAATACGGCGCGCCGGAGCTGCTCGCCGAGCGGGAAAATCTCCGCCTTTCGCTGGATCTCCCGGTGGTCGATGCGCGAGAGACGCAGCATATCGTCGATAAGCCCGGCGAGACGGTCGGATTCCTGCGCAATGTACCGGCTGTATTCGCGCTCCTCATCCGCGGAAAGCCCGCCTTCGGCGAGAAGCTGGGCGTAGCCGTTGAGAATGGAGAGCGGCGTTTTGAGCTGGTGGGATACGCTCGAAATGAAATCCTTGCGAAGATATTCGTTGGAGCGAAGCTCCGCCGTCATAAGATTGAAGTTGCGCTCGAGTTCGCCGAATTCCTCGACGCGGTCACGCTCGGGTACGGTGACGTCATAATTGCCGCCGGCGATCTCGCGCGCGGCGCGGGAAAGCTCGCGGATGGGGTTCGTCGTCGAGCGGGATGTGACCGTGATGAGTACCGCGACCGCCGCCACGGCGACAAGCAGCAGCAGTATGTCCTTGGCGGCATAGCCGAAGAGGAGATAGCGCATGTTGTCGCGCTGGAAGAGGATGCCGTTTCGCACGAGCGCGCCGATCGTGAGCGAAAGAAGCGACGTGACGATCACAAGGATCAGCAGAAGGATCGTCAGCCGCGAGCGGACGCGCCTCACCGGATCACCGCCCGGTAGCCGAGACCGCGGACGGTCTGAATCTCAAAATCCGGCACGCCGGCGAGCTTTTCACGCAGACGGCGGATGTGCGTGTCCACGGTGCGCGGATCGGACTCGCTGTCGTAGCCCCACAGCTCGTCCATAAGCATCTGGCGCGTGAAGATCTTTGTGGGCGCGGCGAGCAGCGTTTGCAGCAGCGCGAACTCCCGCGGGCGAAGCTCGTAGGAATAGCCGTCGCCGGTGACAAGAAGCGTGTCGGCGTGCAGCGTGCATCCGCCTACGGCGATCTCGCCGGAGCGCTGGATGCCGCAGCGGCGCAGCAGCGCTTCCACGCGCAGCAGCAGCTCTTCAAAATTCACGGGCTTTGTAAGGTAGTCGTCCGCCCCGGCGTGGAAGCCGGTGCGCATATCGTCAAAGGAGTCCTTTACCGTAACCATCAGCACCGGCGTTGTGTCGCCCGATTCACGCAGCTCGCGGATGAGTCCGTAGCCGTCAAGCCGGGGCATCATCACGTCGGTGATGATGAGATGCACACGGCTGTGCTCGAGAAGATCGAGCGCCGCCTGACCGTCGGCGGCCTCCGATACCTCATATCCGGCGCGGCGGAGGTGAATGCCGATCAGCCGCCGCAGCCCGGCGTTGTCTTCAACGACGAGAACGTTCGTCATGCCTTGTCCTGCCTTTCGGAGGAAATGAGTATACAATTATAATAATACCGGGGGAAAAGGCTGTCAAGCAAGGGCCGCGCCCGGACGTTTCGGCGTCATCCCCGGCCGATAAGGAAAAGAAAAGATCATAAAACACTAAAAAAGAAATGGTTGCGTTATTTGACGAAACGTGGTAGTATATGAATTGAAAAGGGCGAACCAATAAAAATGTGTTTGTTATTAGAATATAATGTGGATTATGTTCGATTACAAATGCTTTGGTGGGATTTTCGCGACAAACCGCCTATTTCATGTTTCTCTTTTTCTTCTTCTCTTTCTCCTCTTTTTACAAAGGATAAGCCGCCGGATTCCGGGCGGCTTATTCTTTTTCTCCGCCTATCGCCAAATGCGGAATTGTGTAGTATAATAAACCGTTATCACACAGGAGGACAGACGATGGAAAGACCGTTTGCAAGCGTTGCCGTCACGGAAAAGGCCGCGCGCGCTCTGCGCGGCGGGCATCCCTGGGTGTTCGCCGGGGAGGTGCTGACGAAGGAAAGCCCCTGCCCGGACGGGGAGATCGTGGACGTATATACCGAAAAGGGCCGCTGGCAGGGCGCGGGGTTTTACAACAGCCGCTCGCTCATCCGTGTGCGCATTCTCTCGCGCAACACGAATGACAAAATGGACGAGGCGTTTTTCCGCCGCCGCGTCCGGTACGCGCTCGCCTACCGGCAGCAGGTTATGGGAAACGATTTCGCGGCCTGCCGCCTCATATTCGGCGAGGCGGACGGCTTTCCCGGCTGGACGGTGGACCGCTACGGCGACGTGCTTGTGAGCGAGGTGCTCTCGCTCGGCATCGAGCGGCGGCGCGAAATGCTCTATGCGCTGCTGCGCGGGGAGCTTTCGGCGCTTGGTGTGAACGTTTCGTGCATTTACGAGCGCAACGAATCGCCCATCCGCGAAAAGGAGGGCATGATCTGCGGCAAGGGCGCGTACGCCGCGCCCGGTCTGGAGACAAGCCCCTCCGGCCATGCGGAGATCTGCGAAAACGGCATTTACTTCGATGTGGACTACATAAACGGCCAAAAGACCGGTTATTTCCTCGATCAGAAATACAACCGCGCGGCGGCGGGGCGGCTTGCGCACGGACGGCGCGTGCTCGACTGCTTCACGCACACCGGCGCTTTCGCGCTCCACTGCGCCGCGTTCGGCGCGGAGAGCGTTACGGCGGTGGACGTGTCTGCATCCGCGCTCGAACAGGCGCGGCGCAACGCCGAGCGCAACGGACTGCAGGAACGCGTCGAATTCCGGCAGGCGGATGTGTTCGAGCTGCTCACGGAGCGCGGGAAAAGCGGAGAAAAGCCGTGGGATTACATCATTCTTGACCCGCCCGCCTTTACAAAAAGCGGCGCGACGGTCGAGAACGCGCGGCGCGGCTACCGGGAAATCAACCGCCGCGCCATGCAGATATTGCCGCGGGGCGGGTATCTGGCAACATGCTCATGCTCGCACTTTATGACCGACACGCTTTTTCGCGCCATGCTCGCGGACGCGGCACGCGACGCGAGCGTACAGCTCCGCCAGATCGAGGCGCGAACGCAGAGCCCCGACCACCCGATCCTCTGGGGCGTACCGGAGACGGATTATCTGAAGTTCTACCTGTTCCAGGTCGTCTGAATGATGAGGGGTTGAAAAAGACGGGGAAATAGAGTAAAATCTGTCCGACTGAACGTTTTTCTTTGAATGGAGCGCAGATATGGTTCCGGTGAACAAGAAAACAAAGATCGCGATCCTCGCGGCGACGTGCGCGGTGTTTGCGCTCGTGCTTGCTGCGGCGCTGCTGCTCTCGCGCGGCGCAGGCAGCGACCGCGTACAGATCGGAGAGCATCCGCTGCGCATCAGCGAATATATGAGCGCGAACGTGGCGTATCCGAACGCCGACGGGCGTGTGTGCGACTGGATCGAGATCCACAATACATCCGACAAGCCGTTCAATATTTCCGGTTACCGTCTTTCGGACGACGTGACGCAGGCAAAATACGCTTTCCCGGTCGGGACGGTGATCCCGGCGGACGGGTACATCGTCGTCTACTGCGACCCGGAAGCGACCGGCGCGCTGTATGCGCCGTTTTCCCTCCGCCGTCTCGGCGGGGAAACGCTCCTTTTGATGAACAGCGCCAACACGGTGCTGGACAAGGTCGAAACGCTCCGCTGTCGGAAGGAAACGTCCGCCGTGCGCGACTCTGACGGCGGATTTACGATTTCCGTCTCACCGACGCCGGGCTATGCGAATACCGAGGAAGGATACGCCGCGTATCTCGCCGCCTCCGGACAGGGGACGGGCGCGCTCCGTCTGAGCGAGATCATGGCCGCCGAAACGCTTTTCACCGCGCCGAACGGCGCGCTCTGCGACTGGATCGAGATTGAAAATACCGGCGCCGAGACGGCCGATCTCTCCGGTATGCACCTTTCCGACAAGGCGGGCGAGGCGCGCTACACGTTCCCGGAGGGAACGCTGCTCGCGCCGGGCGCGTTCACGGTCGTCTGGTGCTCCGGCGACGGGACGGAGGGGACGGACTACGCCGCCATCCGCCTTGCCAAGGCCAGGGAGAGCGTAATACTGACCGACGCCGACGGCAGCACGCTGGACCGCATCCAGACGCCGTTTCTCGCCGACGATACCGCCTATGCCCGCGTTTCGGGCGAATGGTGCGTCACAAACCGGCCGACGCCGGGCTACGCGAACACCGACGGGGGCTACGACGCCTTTGCCGCGGAGCGCGGCTTCGGAAACGTCGCGGTGAAGATCACCGAGGTCTGTCTCCGCAGTGAGACGACGCTCCGGGACGCCGACGGCGACTATCCCGACTGGATTGAGCTTTACAATGCCGGGACGGAGAGCGTTTCGCTCGACGGCTGGTATCTCTCCGACGATTCGGAGGAACCGGTGCGCTGGCGCTTCCCGGACATCACCCTCGCACCGGGCGAATACTGCGTGATTTTTGCTTCCGGGAAAAACCGGACGCAGGGCGAGCTGCACACCGATTTTGCCCTCTCCGCGGGCGAGTGCGTTATTTTGACAACGCCCATCGGCAGCACCGCCGACTGCGTGGAGCTCATACAGACCGAGCCGGACGCCTCGCTTGCGCTCATCGGCTCCGACTGGCAGGAATGCGCCTCCCCCACGCCGGGGAAGGCCAACGGGTAAAGGGGGGGAGCGCTATGGCAGAGATCAAACGCCACGAGATCAAATACATCATCTCCCTGCGGGAGGCGGAGCTTCTGAAATACCGGCTGCGCGCCCTGCTCCGGCCGGATTCGCACGTCCGTGCCGACGGCAGCTACTTTATCCGCAGTCTCTATTTTGACGATACCGACTACCGCGCGTATCATGAGAAGATCGCGGGCGTCAAGGAGCGCACAAAATACCGCATCCGGTTTTACAATATGGACGATTCGCGCATCACGCTCGAAAAAAAGAGCAAGGACGGCGACCTGTCCGGCAAGGAATCGGTGCAGATCTCGCGCGAGCTTGCCGAGGCGTTCCTCACCGGCGGCGAGGCGCTGCGCGGCACCGAGGGGCTTGCACGGGAACTTGCCCGGCTCCGGCAGAACGGCTGGAAGGGCGCCGTGCTGGTCGATTACGTACGGTATCCGTTCGTGTACCCGACCGGCAACGTCCGCGTCACGATCGACACGGAGCTTCGCACCGCGCCGTTCCAAACCGATCTGTTCGACGGCCGGACGCTCGCCGTGCCGGTGCTCGACGAGGGCGAGGCGGTGCTGGAGGTCAAGTACGACGCCTTTCTCCCCGCACCGGTCCGCGCGCTGCTTGAGGGAGTGCCAAAACAGCGCTGCGCCGTTTCCAAGTACACCAAATGTCTGGACATTCTGCAATAAAGAGGGGTAAAAAACCAATGAGTATTTCCGATGTCATCAAAAACAAATTCGTCGAGGAATTCACCGCGATCTCCGTCGGCACGCTGCTCACGACGCTCCTTTTGAGCTTTGCGCTGGGTCTGTTCGTGCTTGTGATCTATCGCATAACGTATGGCGGCGTCAGCTTCAGCAAGAGCTTTGCGCTCTCGCTTGTGATGCTCTCCATGGTCACGGCGCTCGCCATTTTGACGGTGCGCTCCAACATCGTCCTCTCGCTCGGCATGGTCGGCGCGCTCTCCATCGTCCGCTTCCGCACGGCGATCAAGGACCCGATGGACACGGTATTCATGTTCTGGAGCATCGTTACCGGCATCATCACCGGCGCAGGGTATATCACCGTCGCCATTCTTGCGGCGCTGCTTCTCGGCGCGCTGTTCCTTGCGCTCAGCCTTCTCTCCGGAAAGCTGCACACCAATTCGTATCTCGTCGTTTTCCGCTATACGCCGGAGGGCGAGAGCGCGGTGCGTTCTAAGCTCGGCAATCTTGGCAAATACAAGCTCAAGAGCCGCACGATGAATCTCGCTGAGACCGAGCTCGTCGTGGAGGCAAAGCTCACCGCCAAGCAGATGGATTCGCTCGAAGCGCTGCTCGATAATGAGGGCATTTCCGACGTCAACATCGTAAGCTACAACGGCAGCACGCTGCTTTGAGCTTCGCTCTCAAACGAACCCCACTTCGTTGAGGGGTTCGTTTGAAAAGGCTGCGGCTCGCCGCAGCGCACTCGCTGCGCTCGCACGTTTGCGAGGCTTTTTTGAAAGACTGAAACGCCGGACTTTTTTTTCGGGAAGTCCGGCGCTTTTTGTATGCGGGAATTTATTTGGTTTCGCTGTATTTTTTGAGCTTTTCGCGGTCGATCTCCACGCCGAGACCCGGCCCGTCGGGGACGAGCAGGCAGCCGTCGTCGTACTGGAACGGCCTGGTGATGATATCGTCCATGTACCAGCGGGCGGCGACCTTCGTCTGCTCCGGGCAGCCCTCCACATGGGTGATCGGGAAGACGGAGGCAAGGTCGATGTTCGCGCCGCAGCAGGCCATGTGCAGGTTCGCCGCCGTGCCGACGCCGAACTCGCCCGAGCCGTTCACGTTGCAGCGGATGCCGGCGCACTCGGCGATCTTCGCAACGGTGCGCGCCGGGTACAGACCGCCGGCCTTGGTGACATAGATGGAGATGTAGTCCGCCGCGTGCTTTGCCACGATGTCGAGCGCGTCGGTCGGCGTCCAGCAGCTCTCATCGGCGCACACGGGCACCTCGAGCATGCGCGTCACTTCGCGCAGCTGATCAAAACCCTCGACCGGCTGCTCCAGATACTGCAGATCGAAGCGATCCATGCGCTTGCCCCACTTGATCGCGTCCTTGGCGGTGGGGTAGCCCTGGTTGGCATCCACGAGGATGTTGATGTGCGGCCCGACGGCCTTGCGGAGCTTTTCCATCAGCTCCATGTCGCGCACGGGATCGAGACCGCCCTTCATCTTGATGGTTTTGATGCCCTCGCCGCAGGCGGCGACGGCCTCGTCCACGGCGGCTTCAATGTCGAGCACGACGCCGAGACTGTGCGCGATGGGGATGGCCTTGCGGTGCTGGCCGCCGAGCAGCTTGTAAACGGGCTTGTCGAGCGCCTTGCCCATGATGTCGTAGAGCGCGATGTCGATGGCGGCCTTGGCGTAAACAAAGCCGCGGATGGCCTTGTCCATCCTGTGATGGATGAGGTCGATATCAAAGGGATCCATGCCCATGATGGCGGGGAAGAGGTTGTCGCGGATGACGACCTCGGTCGTCTCGTACGACTCGCCGTAGTAGCGGCCGAAATCGCCGCCCCACTCCGGCATGGTGGTGGCTTCGCCGTAGCCGACGATGCCGTCGTCGGTCTTGACTTCCAGAATGACCCAGCCCTGCCCGACGTCGGCGGTGCTGCTCGCCCAGGTGTGGCGGCGGCGCGTGGGGATGCTCACCTTATAAGTTTTATACGATTCGATTTTCATAGCGTGTCGTTCCTTTCCGCGGTTCAGCCGTGCGTGACGTAATCAAGAACCTGCTCGATCGTTTTGCCGTCCAGCCCCATCTTCTCAAGATTCACGCCCTCGGCGTGGTAATCCCGGCCCATCATGGCCTCGGACAGGGTGATGTGCGCATCCGTGATCGGCGTGGGGACGCCGGCCAGACGGCCCAGCTCCGCGATCGGGAGAAGGCCGGAGCCGATATCCTCGTGCATGTACCGGTGGTCGAGCGAGGGGGGCGCTTTGATGAACTTGTTGGCTTCGCTCTCCTGGCAGGCCTTGTAGGGATCGTTGGCCTCCGCTGCCTCCTTCGTGGTGGATCCGGCGTTGTAGAGCACGGTGCAGAAATTGTCGAGCTCGAGCCCGTACGCCTTCGCAACGGCCAGGCGCTCCTCGTCCACCATGCGGATGACCTTGCCGATGGCGGGAGTCACGCCGTCATAGTAGAAGCGGAAGTCGCCGCCGGTATGCTCGATCCATCCGGCGTTGAGCACGACGCCCGGCGGATGGAACATGGCGTTGATGTTGCAGAGCGAGGACTCCAGCACATCGCGGCCTGCGACGACATACGGATACGCCTTGCGGATGATATCCAGCACGGCTTCGGTATCCTTCGCCGGGAACACGCCGACGGTGACGGGCTTGTCGCTGCTGCTTACGTGCACGCTCGTTTCGCTCGTTTTGCGGGCAATATAGCTGAGCGTGTTCGCCTCGGCGATGCGGCCCCGACCCAGAATGTGCGCCGCGCGCAGCGCACCGCCGGTGTGACCGGGATTCATATAGAGAACAGTGTCGCCGCGCAGATACGGCTTCATGGCGTTGAGATAGCGCTCGTGACCGGTGCCGGGAACGTTCATCACGACGAGATCGGCGCCGGAAACGGCCTCCTCCATCGAGTTTGACACATGGGCGACGCGGCAGCTTCCCTCGCCCCAGACGCCGGTGTAGGAGATCACGGTATCGTTATTGTGCAGCGTTTCCACGCGCTCGGCGGAGAAGGTGAACAGGCACACTTCGTACCCCCGCAGCGTAAGGTCGGCCGCGGCGGCATAGCCGCCGTGTCCGCCGCCCAGAACGGCGATTTTCATGGATGCGTCCTCCTCTTTGGTTGTTATCCGTCCGCGCGGATGGTGGCGAGCTGCTGGTACGGATGGCGCGTGCCGGTGATCATCCGGTGGCCGTCCGCCGTGACAAGGACCTCGTTTTCGAGCTGGTAGCCGCACTCGCCGTCGATCACGTGGATCGGCTCGACGCAGAGGACCATATTCTCGCGCAGCGTCGTGTCCTTGTAGGTGTTGATGTACGGCTCCTCGTGCAGCGTGAGACCGAGACCGTGGCCGATAAACGCGACGGGCTTGAAGCCCCATTCGGTGAACTGCTTGGCAAAGTTATCGTAGATCGTCTTGGTGCTCACGCCCGGCTTGATCTGGGCGATGGCGTCGTCATGCGCCTTGACGAGCTTGCTCCAGGTCTCCGCCTGGTGCTCGGTCGGCGTGCCGACGACCGCCGTGCGGCAGCAGTCGCAGTAGTAGTTGTCCTTCGTGCCCATCACGTCCACGCGGACGATGTCGCCCTTTTCGAGCACCTTGTCGGTGGGCTCGCCGTTGAGCAGACAGCTGCGCACGCCGGAGCCGACCATCGGCATGGACATCTTGTCGCCCTTGGCGATCTCGGCAAAGCCGTTGGAGATGAAGCGGTAAATGTCCTTTTCGGTCATGCCGGCGCGGGCGCTGGCGAAGGCGCCGTAAATGACCTCTTCGATGTTGGAGCCGAAGGAGATGATGCGGTCAAGCTCGAACTGCATCTTGATGAAGCGCATCTCTTCGTACGCGGCGTCGGCGTTGACGATCTCGGCGTGCGGCAGCTCCCTGTGCATGAGATCCATATCGATGGCGGAGAGATAGGAGAGCTCCATACCGATGCGCTTCGTCTCCATGCCGAACTCCTTGAGCTTGTCGATGGCGATCATCATCGGGTTCTGGGTGAACTCGTTGTAGCTGATGATGCTCTTCGGATCCATCCAGCTCTGGGTGCGCATGATGGGCTCTTCAATGTTCACAACGATGACGACGGGGTCGTGCTTCTCGGTGATGATGTGGATGACCTTGCGGCTGCGGACCGTGACCTGCGTGGGGATGTAAGCGCCGGTGACGTAGGTGATGTTCTCCGGCGTCATGGTGACCATGGCGTCCAGATGGTACTTTTTCAGCATTTCGCGCTGAAGATCGGTGATCTCTTTCATGGTGGTTCCTCCGTTTTCTGTTTTTAAAAAATTGGTAGGATGACTTTCTTTATAAAAACCGGCCGCACACCGGCCGCACAGGGCGGTCAGGTTTCCGGCTGGGTCAGTTCGATGCTCGAACGGGTCGTGGCAAGGTGGGCGATGTACGCCTGCTTGACCTGATTGACGTCGAGCGAGCCGAAGGCGTTGGCGATCTGGTTGTGCTCCCAGAGCGACTGCTCCACATAGTTCGTGTGGGTGAACAGCACCCGGCGCTCGTCGTAGATCGTGCCGGTCAGCGTGATGCAGATATTCAAAAGAATGTCGTTGTTGGCGGCGCGGCGGATGATGTTGTGGAATTCCAGGTCGTGGCGGAGCATGTCCTCGTTTGTCATGTCCGTTTTGCGCACGGCGGCGATGCACGCTTTCATCTCGTCCCGGAGACGGGGGTAATCCTCCTCGGGAATAAGATCGATCGCCTTGAGATCAAGCGCTTCGCGCACGGTGAGGATGTTCAGTATCTCGTCCTTGTGGATCATCAGCCAGAGGGAGCTGCCGTCGTCGGGCTGCGTATCTTCCTTCCGAAGGAAAATGCCGCTGCCGTGGCGGATCTCTACAACGCCCATCGCCTCGAGCACCTTCAGCGCCTCGCGCAGGGAGTTGCGGCTGATGCCGAGCTGCTCGGCCAACTCGCGCTCCGGCGGGAGCTTATCGCCCATGGAGAAGCCCTTTTTGGATATATAGGCCAGAAGGCTGCGGACGTTTTTATTTTCTTTGAAAGCAAACGGCGCGCCCGAATAATACATGGCAGATCCCTCCTGCGGTTGATCGCTGCCCATTATATATCAACCGAGCCAAAAAGAAAATACCGGGGCCGATGGCCTTGCAAATTGGCCCTACCTCTTGATTCGGAGTATACACCAATACGAAAAAGAATCAAGACAAAACTGAGGGTGAAACGGAAAAACGTGAAACTGTACAAAATGGTTGAACCAATTTTAACGCGCTCGCCGAAAAAAGGCGCACCGGACTTTCCCGACAGAAAGCCCGGCGCGCTTTTGGCCTTTACCAAAACGGCAAAAGAGGGTATAATTATTTGAGCAGCCCCTCGAGCAGGAGCTTCACGCCGATGGCGACAAGGACGATGCCGCCGGCAATCTCCGCCTTTTTCGGTTGGATGCCGGGGATGCGGCTTGCGGCCATGGCGCCGGCGAAGGCGATGAGGAACGTTGTGCAGCCAATGACGGCGCACGAGAGCACCACGCCGGGCAACGGCGGCGAGAACGCAAAACTCACGCCGACGGCGAGCGCGTCGATGCTTGTTGCCACGGCGAGGGCAAGCAGCCGCTTGTGAGAGAGAACCGCCATGCCGCCGGAGCCCTCCTCGCCGCCGCGCGCGGCCTCGAGGATCATTTTGCCGCCGATGAACGCGAGCAGCGCAAAGCTCACATAGGGGCCGACGACCGTGACGTAGCCGGACACCGTGCTGCCGAGGATGTAGCCCGCGAGCGGCATGAGAAACTGGAACGCGCCGAAATACAGACCGTGCCAGAGAGCGTAGCTTGTTTTGAACGGACGCATGGCGATGCCGTTTGTAACGGACACCGCGAACGCGTCCATGGAAAGGGAAATACCGATGAGTATAACAGAAAGCATGGGGACCTCCGCACAGGAAAAGAATATGGCCGCTGCGCTCGCGCTCGCGCGCGAGGCTGCCGCCGCGGGGGAGATACCGGTCGGCTGCGTGATCACCGACGGCGCGGGGAGCGTGATCGGAAGAGGAAGAAACCGGCGCGAGGAGGGCGCGGACGCGACCGCCCACGCCGAAATCGAGGCGATCCGCGAGGCCTGCCGCGCGCGCGGCACATGGCGGCTCGACGGATGCACGCTCTATGTGACGCTGGAGCCCTGCCCCATGTGCGCCGGGGCGATACTCAACGCGCGCATCCCCACGGTGGTATACGGCGCGCGGGAAGCGAAAAGCGGTTCGTGCGGCAGCGTGATCGATTTGTTTTTTGAAAACTACGGCTTTCAGCCGCGGGTATACGGCGGCGTGATGAAGGACGAGTGCGCCGCGCTTCTGCGGGATTTCTTTTTTCGGATGCGGGAGCATGAGTGAAACCTCTCCGGCTCGGCGCTTTACGCCGAGCCACCTCCCCTGTTAGGGGAGGCAAGTAAGTTATCGGAAAACCAACCTGGCTCCCCTAACAGGGGAGCTGTCAGCGAAGCTGACGGAGGGGTTTTCTTTCGAGGGAAACGGGAGCTGTTTCAACAGCTCCCGTTTTTGTTTTTCTCAGTTCTTGAGCGTTCCGTCCGGGTTGAAGAGAGGCAGGGGGGCGAGCACGGTGATGTCGTGCCGCTCGATCGCGCCGCCCTCGGCGAGAACCGCCATTTTGCCGACGATGTTGCCGCCGGCCTTCTTTACGAGCTCTTCCATGGCGCGCAGGCTCTCGCCGGTGGAGATGACGTCGTCCACGATGAGAATGCGCTTGCCCTTCATGCGTTCGGCGTCCGCGGTGTCGATAACGAGCGTCTGCGTGCCGGCCGTGGTGATGGAGTGCACATGCACCTCAAAAATGCCGGTCATGTATGCCTTGGCCTTCTTGCGGGCGAGAAGGTACTCAATGCCGCTCTGGCGGGACATTTCGTAGGCGAGAGGGATCGCCTTGGCTTCGGGGGCGATGATGTAATCGAACTCCGGGGCACGCTTCAAAAGCTCCTTGGCGGCGTGGATGGTCATTTCCACATCGCCGAACATGACGAATGCGCCGATGTAGAGATCGTCGCTCACCGGGCAGAGCGGCAGATCGCGCTTGAGGCCGGCGATGTCCATGGTGTAGGTCATCATTGTTGTTGTCTCCTTTTTATTTTATACATCCAATCCGGTGAGATACCGCCGGATCATATCCAAAGCGTTGCTGGCCGCGATGAGCCGGATGCGCGGCCGCGGCGCGTGGCCGCACTGCAGACGGCGGACGAAGCAGCCGCCGCGCGAGGCGAGCGCCACGAACACGAGCCCCACGTCGTCCCCGTCGGGCCCGGCCCAGCCGGTGATGCCGACGCCGATGTCGCTGCCGAGCGCCTTGCGCACGCGCTTGGCCATCTTTGCCGCGACCGGCATGCTCACGACGCCGTTTTCGGCGATAAGATCCTCGTCCATATCGAGCAGGCGTACCTTGGCGTCCTCGGTATACGTCACGACGCCGCCGAGGAAGTGCGCGCTCGCGCCGGGGATATCGGTGATTCGCTGTGCGAGCAGACCGCCCGTGCAGCTCTCCGCCACGGCGAGCGACGTGTTTTTCTCCTGCAGGAGCTGCAGCACGCGCTCTTCGAGCGAGGCGCAGTCGATGCCGTAAACAAGCTCGCCCATCTTATCGCAGATATCCTCGATTACCGGCTCCATGAGCGCTTCACATTCCGCCTCGTTTGTGCCCTTGGCGGTAACGCGCACCCAGCATTCGCCCTCGCGGGAGTACGGCGCAACGGTGGGGTTCGCCCCGTCCATAAAGGAACGCAGGCGCGTTTCCATCGCGCTCTCGCCGATGCCGAAAAAGCGGATCATATGCGAGCGTATCGCGGCGCCGGAGAGCTTCTGGAGATACGGCATCACGTAGTTCCGCAGCATTGTAACGCACTCTCTCGGCGGGCCGGGCAGCATCACGACGCGCACGGGCCCTTCCTCCATGATGCAGCCCGGCGCGGTGCCGCAGTCGTTCGGCAGCATGATGCTCCCCTCCGGGAGGTACGCCTGCCGGAGATTGTTGTCGGTAAAGCTCCGGCCGCGCTCGGCAAAGTATTCACGGATATCCGCGAGCGCGTCCTCGTTCAGATACAGCTTCCGGTCAAAGGCGCGCGCGAGCGTCTGCTTGGTGAGATCGTCGCACGTTGGGCCGAGGCCGCCGGTCGTGATGATGAGATCGGCGCGGTTCCGCGCGCGGTAAATGCACTCGGTGAGCCGGGCGGGGTTGTCGCCGACAACGGTGTGCCAGTATACGTTCACGCCCAGCTCCGCGAGCGCAAGAGAAATGTCCCGCGCGTCGGTGTTGACCGTGCCGCCGAGCAGAAGCTCCGTCCCGACGGAGAGAATTTCGGCGTTCATAGGACGCCTCCTTTAAGAAAAGTCAGATAGATTCAGGGGTCAAAGCGCACGCGCTCGATGCCGGCCATCGCCTCTGCCACAAGACCTTCGATATCGAGCGCAGACTCCGCTTCCTCCACGGCGTCGATGCGGGGCCGCGTGCGGGGGTGGCGCGGCGTGAACACCGTGCAGCAGTCCTCGTAGGGCAGCGTGGAGAGCTCGAACGTGCCGATCTTGCGGGAGAGTCGGACGATCTCTTCCTTATCAAAGCCGATGAGCGGGCGCAGCACGGGCAGGCGCGTGACGGCTTCGGTGCAGCCGAGCGCCTCCATCGTCTGCGAGGCGACCTGACCGAGATTTTCGCCCGTGACGAGCGCCTTGGCGCCGTTTCGGTCGGCGACCTCCTGCGCTATGCGCATCATAAACCGGCGCATGATGAGCGTGAAATATTCCTCGGGGCACTTGTCGCGGATCTCGGTCTGGATGTGCGTGAACGGCACGATTTCCACGGTGAGCCGCCCGCAGTAGGCAGTGAGCTCCTTGGCAAGATCGAGCACCTTCTGCCTGGCAAGCTCTGAGGTGTACGGAAACGAGAAGAAATGCACCGGGATCATATGTACGCCGCGCTTGGCGATCATATACGTTGAAACCGGCGAATCGATGCCGCCGGAGAGGAGCGTCACCGCCGTGCCGCCGCAGCCGACCGGCAGGCCGCCCGCGCCGGGCAGCGGCGGGCGGTGGATATAGGCGGCGCGCTCGCGCACCTCCACATGGACGGTAAGCTCCGGGGTGTGCACGTCCACGGCCGTTTCCGGAAACGCCTCGGCCAGCTCGCCGCCGACGTACTGGCTGACTTCGATGGAGGTCATCGGGAACGCCTTGTCCGCGCGGCGGGTCTCGACCTTGAAGCTCTTCGCTTCGCGCATGGCGTCCGCCATATACTCGATGGCTTTCTGCGCCATCGCCTCGGGCGTTTTGTCGCACGCGGCGGCGCGCACCACGGCGGCGATGCCGAACACCTTCGTCATGGCCTGCTGCGTTTCGTCCATATCGATGTCGTCCGACTTCGGCTCGACATAGATCGTGGACTGCGTGCACGTTACGTCAAACTCGCCGAGCGAGCGCAGACGGCGCTTGACGTTGGAGATGAGCTTCTGCTCAAAGTATTTCTTGTTCAGACCCTTGAGAACGATCTCGCCCTGCTTGAGAAGAATGATGTCCTGCATATTGACCTCACACATATTGTAATAGCTCCGCCGGGGCGCTCAGAATCCCCAGCGCGGCGCAGTTCTCTAATCTGTCACGGTCCCAGTAGCCCCAGCTGCACAGGACGCAGGGGAGCGAGGCGTTTTTCGCCGTTTCGCTGTCCACGCCGGAATCGCCGACATAGAGCGCGCGGGACGGATCGGCGCCGAGCGCTTTGAGCGCATCGTATACCGCGTCGGGCGCGGGCTTTGCGGGGCGGCCCGGCTTCCGGCCCTCAACGTGGGAAATCCGATCCCCAAGGAACCTTTGCAGCATCGGCGCGGCATCGGTATGGTCCTTGTTCGTGACGCACGCGGTGCGAATGCCGCGCTCGCGCAGCGCGTCCAGAAGCTCCGGGATGCCCTCGTAGGGCGTCACGTGCTCCTGCGCGTGGACGGCGTAGAGCGAAGCATAAACGGCGAGCGTCTCATCAACGAGCGTTTCCTGCCCCGCGCCGAGCGCGCGGGTGATGAGCGTTTTTGCGCCGTTGCCGACCATGGAGCGGATCTCCGTGACCGTCCGTTCCGGGCGGCGCATTTCGCGCAGCGCGCCGTTGACGGCCGCGGCAATGTCGGCAAGCGTATATAAGAGCGTTCCGTCCAGATCGAACAGAACGACGTCGAATCGGTTCATGGCGCAGCCTCCGGGGAGGAAGAGATGAGGAAATCGTAGGTACGGTACTGCACGGCCTCGGCGATGTGCTCGGGCGCGATGTCCTTCGCTCCGGCAAGATCGGCGATCGTGCGCGCGACGCGCAGTATACGGTCGTAGCTTCGCGCCGTGAGACCGAGCGCGTGGAAGGCGTCCTTCATCAGCGCGTCGCCCTCGGGCGTGAGAGAGCAGTAGCGCTCCATATCGCGCGGGGACATGTTGGCGTTGGACACCGTGCCGGAGGAAAAGCGCTTTCGCTGCACCTCCCGCGCACGGTTGACGCGCTGCCGTATGGCTTCGGAGCTCTCGCCGTCCGGACGGCGGCGCAGCTCATCGTAGGCGAGCGCGGGGACTTCTACAATGATGTCGATCCGGTCCATGAGCGGGCCGGAGAGCTTGGCGTGGTAGGCGCGGACGGACTTTTCGCTGCACCGGCAGCGGCCGCCCGGCTGCCCGTACCAGCCGCATTTGCAGGGGTTCATCGCGCACACGAGCATGAACCGGCTGGGGTATACCGCCGTTCCGGCGGCGCGCGAGACAGTTACAACGCCGTCCTCGAGCGGCTGACGCATAACTTCAAGCACGTCCCGGTGGTATTCGGGAAGCTCGTCGAGAAACAGCACGCCGTTGTGCGCGAGCGATACCTCGCCCGGCTGGAGCTGCGCTCCGCCCGCCATGGCCGCGGCGGAGAGCGTGTGGTGCGGCGCGCGGAAGGGCCGCTGGCGCAGTATGGGGCGCTTTTCGTCTGTGAGACCGCAGACGCTCCAGATACCGGTGGACTCCATCGTCTCCTCGCGGCTCATGTCCGGCAGTATGCCCGGGAGACGCTTGGCGAGCATCGATTTGCCCGAACCCGGCGGCCCGACCATGAGCACATTGTGCCCGCCTGCGGCGGCGACCTCGAGCGCGCGCTTGACGTTTTCCTGTCCCTTCACCTCGGCATAGTCGGGGAAGATCAGCTCTTCCTCGCTCGGCATGGGCGGCTCGGCGGGGGTGATTTTCTTTTCGCCCGCGAGATGCGCCAAAAGCTCCGGGACGGTATGTACGGGATAGACGGTGAGGCGGTCGGCGTACGCCGCCTCGCGCGCGTTGCCCGCGGGGACGTACAGCTCCCGGATGCCGGCCTTTTCCGCGGCGAGCGCCATGGGGAGCGCGCCGCGCACCGGGCGCACCTCGCCCGAGAGCGAAAGCTCGCCGATCACGGCGGCGTCCGGCGGCAGCGGCTTTGCCTGCCCGGAAGCGATGAGAATGCCGAGCAGGATCGGGAGATCGTACACGGTGCCGGCCTTTTTCCGGTCGGCGGGCGCGAGATTCACGGTGACGCGGCTGACGGGAAAGTCGAGAGCGCAGTTTTTCACCGAGGCGCGCACGCGCTCGCGCGCCTCCTTTACGGCGGCGTCGGGCAGACCGACAAGATCAAACTGCGGCAGCCCGCCGGAGAGAAAGATCTCCGCCGAGACTTCATAGCCGCCGATGCCCTGCAAGCCGAGCGAACGTATTTTCGCAACCATATCCCCGCCGCCTTTCTTAAAAATCGAATCGGGAACGCTTATCAGACTGTCAAAAAGCCTCGCAGAGTTTGCGCCCGCAGGCGCAA
>OLSB01001035.1_pt1 | contig 29450 bp, 30 predicted proteins | sample 1672071 | NCBI WGS metagenome assembly OLSB01 (sample SAMEA3136642, study PRJEB25190) | human gut metagenome | biome: human gut; feature: human-associated habitat; material: faeces | place: Austria | collected 2013 | reverse complement strand
TAAATCAAATAAATTCAAATACTCTTCTAAAGTCAAATAATGTTCATACATATACGTTGCATGCATTTTTTCAACAAATCTAAAATGCCATGGTTCATAACTAATCTTAGTAATATTTTCTTTATTATCTAAATATCTTAATATAAATCCATACTCATGAGCATTATCTGTAACCCATTTTCCAATATATGTGCCATAAAAATATGTAACCTTCTTTTCATCAGTTGCCAAATCTAATGCTAGTCCAGTTTCATGTTCAGAATGACCGGGCTTATTAGCAATCCCACTATTTTCTTCTTCAAAAATCTCTTTTTGTTCTTCGTATGACCTATATGCACTTGTTGAAAACAAAATATGGTTATCAAGTTTATTAGCTTGTTCTTTCATTCTGCTATAACTTTCTAAAACGGTTTTATCTAATTTTTTATTTTCTTCAAATATAACTATATTATCACTTAAAAACTTATTTTCTTTATCTTCATTAACTAAAATCAAATTATAATTAATATTTTCGTTACTAAGTTTATTTAATTTAAAATCAAATTCATCACTTGTTTCGCTTAGTTTAGTCAACGTTTTTAAACTATAGCTAATAACATATTCACCACTATTTGTAGAACTTATTTCATACTTTATATTTTTCGGAATATAAATATTATCCGTTTTCACTTTATAAAAATATGTTTCTTCATCATTAAACTTATATATAGTATTAACCTCTAAATTATTAACAAAATCATCTATATCATATTCAAGTTCATGAATTAAATAAGAGAAAACTTTACCAACATACCTAAAATGCCATGGCTGATAATTATCTTTTTTAGTATATCTTAAAACAAAACCATACCTATATGCATTATTAATAAAATACTTAGCTTCTTTATGACCTTCAAAATCTTCCCATTCTCTATCTTTAATATAAACATCTATATCATACCCAGTTCTATGATCGGTTACACAATCATTTTCATTACTACATGATAAATATCCTCTTCTGACAATGATGTTATCATAGTTATGATTATTTAAGTCCTTAAATAAGTCTTCTAAGTCATATAAAGCATTTACATTAATACTAATATCAGAATTTATTAAAGGTACTTTACCATATGCATTTACTAAATTATTAATAAAATAATCATCTGTATCATACTTAGTATTCAATGAATAATTATCTTGAATTAAGCTCTCACTAATTTTTTCAAACTTAATATTTTCAATATTATCAACACTACCAATTATTATAGCCACATCTTCAATCGTTCTATTTTTAAATTTTTCAAAAATAACAAAACCCATTATTATTAAAAATACAAATACAACAAGAAAAAACTTTTTATTAAATTTCATTCTACCACTCCAATTCTTTAAAATCACTTACTTCACTTTCATCTGGCGCGATATCAAATTCAATTGACCCCAATTTACTATCGAATTTACCAGATTTATCAGTGACTGTATACATTATCCAATATTGATCAACATACTCATTGTCTTTATTAATGCCTTTTTCATGATAAACTTTATATGTGATTTCCGGTTTACCTTTATCATCCCATACTTCTAAATTATCAAAAGTAATTGAATTAATATCTTTTGCGTGTAAAAAATAAAGAATCTTTATAGTAGGAACAGCAATATCATTAGGATTATTGTAATCTATTAAATAAGCATCATTTTTATCACTAGCTATCCAACCATATTTATTAACTTCATATTCAATCTTATACCAATAATATGTATTACTAGATTCATAGTCAACATCAGACACAGGAAATTTTTCTCCACTATACACTTCACCAAGCCATTTAGAAGAAGCTTTACTATCACTTCTAACATTTATAAAATCATTTGTAATCTCAACATACCAATCATTTTTAAAATCAATTTTCTCTTCCAATTTTTTTCTATCGTTCCCATTAAAAAATGTAAAATATACAAAAATAATAAATATCATTAGAAGTGTAACACCAAAAAATTTTACTTCTTTCACACTTTCACCTCACTTCTTATATATAATATAACATATTTTTTACAAAAACTCAACGAACAAGTGAGAATATTTTCAACTAATAAGTGAGAAAATATATTTAGGTGAATTAAATGGAAAATAAAAAAGACGAAAATTATGTCTACTATTTAGTAGCGCACAATTTAAAAAAACAAAGAAAATTAAAAGGACTTACTCAAAGTAAGTTTGCTGAAGCATGTAATTATAGTGATGGCTTTATAATGAATATAGAAAGTAAAAAATACTACCAAACATTCAGCTTAGGCACATTATGGAAATTTGCTGAAGTACTAGATATAGATATAAGATTATTTTTTGAGCCAATAGAAGAAGACACAAATAAAAAGAACTAACTACTCGTTAGCCTTTTTTTGTTTAATAATAATATTAAAGTTAGGAAATGCTTTTGTTATTCTTCTAGTAAGTTTACCTTTAGCAATAAGTATCTCTTTAACTTTAGCATTTATCTCTTCTGTACTATCTTTAAGCACAACCTTACCAACATTCTTAATCTTACTTGTAACACTAAATGAAACAAAGAAATCTATAATAAATAACACTAGCAATATAGAAACAACACATTTTAAAAGTATTGGATCTATCTTATTTAAAATATCTATCAAAAATGGATTAACTAAATAAACCATCACAAGTCCCATTAGTCCAAAAAATAACAAATTAGTTAAACATATTCTTCCATTAATATTAAATTTCTTATTAGAATAATCCCACCATCTTGTCTTAAAAAGTTTCTCCATTACATAACTTGTAAAATATTCAAGTATACTACACACGACTACTGCCATACAAAATAATGTTACAGGGTCACTCTGATACTTAGTTAATAAAAGTGTTATAAGTATTCCACCAGTTCCATAAATAGGTACAACTGGTCCTATAAAGAAACCTCTATTAACAAATTTGTGGTCTTGAATTAAAAATGCACTAACTTCAACTATCCAACCTATAAAAGAATAAATTAAAAATATAGCTACATAAATAAATGTCTGATACATATTATTCCTCTCTTTCTATAAACTCTTATTCAGTTCTAAGTGCTATAACTGGGTCTTTTTTACTTGCCATTTTAGCTGGAATAGCTCCACCTATTAAAGTTAAAGTTGTACTAATAATAATTAATATAACCGCATGTAACGGATCTAGTATAGCAACATTATTTAAACCTGTTAAATCTTTAAGAATTATATTAACTGGAATAATCAAACCTCTAGCAATTAACACACCAATTAATCCACTTAGGATTCCTACTATTAAAGTTTCAGCATTAAAAACTCTACTAACATCTTTCTTTCTAGCCCCTAAACTTCTTAAAACTCCAATTTCTTTAGTTCTTTCAAGTACACTTATATAAGTAATAATACCTATCATAATAGAACTAACAACTAAACTAACTGCACTAAAAGCTATTAAAACAATTGTAATTGCATCCATTATTTTAGAACCAAAACTAATAAAAGTACTTGCTAAATCATTATAAACTATCTTGTCTATATCACTCTTACTTTGATTATACTTATCTAAATATCTAATTATCTCATCTTTACTATTAAAATCCTTTGGATAAATATTAATCATAAATGGCTCATCTTTACTTCCTAAATAAAGTAACATATTGTTTTTACTTTGATCATCTATAATTTCTCCACTCATTACATTAGTATTACTTTTTTCTTGTTCTTTAACAATTTCACTTTCACTATTAACACTTATTACTTTCTCTACTAAATCATTCTTATAAAGAATTGACCCAATATTATTACTGCTCATCATACTACTAGTATCTGTCATATTCCCTAAAGTATTCATACTTGTTGCAATTTCCCCTAGATAATTATCTTCTTTAGCTCTAACAACACCAACTATTTTAAGAGTTAAATTCTTTTCATTATTATATACACTATTATAGTCAGTATTTGGTATAAACATATTCATATATCTAGCATAATACTCATTATTGAATACAAGCTTAATCTCTTTACCAATAATATTAGAAAAATCTATTTCTGATTTTATTTCTTCTCCCAAAGCTTTAAGTATCTTAGTATCAACTCTATTTTTTGAGTCCACCACTAGTACTAAATCAGTCACATCCTTTGGATAACTCCCCTCTAGTAAATCAAAAGCATCCATGATAAAGTCTTCTTTATCTATTTCTTTAGGAATAACTCCCATATTTAATTCACTCGTACTAACGCTCTTTACTACACTGTCATTTTTAACAAGTAAATTCAAATTAGTAGCTCTTGTAAAACTTATCCCACTTATTAGTTCATCATTAATATTTTCTATATACTCTATATACTCACTAGTTATCTTATTAGTATGAACTAAATTATATGAATTTATATCAAATGGATATATCTTCTTTTCAGTAGGATAATCACCTTTTCCAGGCATCATACTTCCCATCATTTCTTCCATTTGCTTTTCATCCATAGTCATAGTACTTTTACTAATCATAATAGGAAAATTACTAAGAGTATTCTTCTGATATATATCTACTTGCTTATCAAAACCATTAGACAAACTTAATATAATACTAATTCCAATTATGCCTATACTAGACGCAAAAGCTGTGAGAAACGTTCTTCCTTTCTTTGTCCTAATGTTATTAAAACTCAATTTTAAAGCTGTTAAGAAGCTCATTTTAGTTTTCTTTATTTCTATATTATTCTTATTTTTAGTCTTATCAAGTGGACTACTGTCATTTATTACTTCCCCGTCTTTTACTTCAATTATTCTAGTTGCATACTTTTTAGCCAAATCAGAGTTATGTGTTACCATAATTACAAGTTTTTCTTTAGATATTTCTTTAATAAGTTCCATTATCTGTTTACTTGTCTTAGTATCTAAGGCACCTGTTGGTTCATCAGCCAAAATTACTTCAGGGTCATTCACAATAGCTCTTGCAATTGCCACCCTTTGCATTTGTCCACCACTAAGTTGGTTAGGTTTTTTATACGCATGATCTTTAAGTCCCACTTTTTCTAAAGCACTCAAAGATTTCTCTTTCTTATCTTTAACACCACTTAAAGTAAGACTCATCTCTACATTTTCTAAAACTGACAAATGTCCAATTAAATTATAACTCTGAAAAATAAAACCTACACAATTATTTCTATAAGCATCCCATAAATTATCATTAAACTTCTTAGTAGACATATTATTAATAATTAAGTCCCCACTATCATATCTATCAAGTCCACCAATTATATTTAAAAGTGTAGTCTTCCCACTTCCTGATGCACCTAATATACAAACAAACTCATTTCTATCAAATGTAAGACTTACTCCCTTTAAAGCATGCTGTACAAATTCTCCAGTTTTATAACTTTTTTTAATATTTTTTAATTCTAACATATTCCCTCCAATATCTCATTAAATTGATTTAATTTTTTATAAAATTCATTAATCTCTCTTTTACTAACTTTACCTAGTATCTCACTTTTTAAAAGATTTAACTCATTTATTACTTTATTTGTTACTAAATAGCCCTTTTCAGTTAGCACTATATTCTTAATATTATTATTAACAAACTCTTTATCTTTTAAAGTATTTAAAACTTTTGTAGTCATTGCTTTATCATAGTCTACTATACTAGTAATTTCTTTAAAACTTAAACTTTCATACTTACTAATAACTATTAAATAAATAGCTTCAGGCGCAGTTAAATTATATTCTTTTATCTTAATATTTATTAACTTATATATTTTTTTCTTAATAGACCCAAAAAGCAAAAATACTTTATCCTCTTCACACATAATTGCACCTCTGTTGACTATTCAACAACATAATAATACTACACTAAAATAACTTTGTCAAATGAAATATCTTTGCAAACAAAAAAACAGCATCAAGCCGTTTTAATTTACCATAAATTTTTAGGATATTCATTCTTTTCAATAAGCTTATTTATTTCACTTACTAAAAGTTCTTTGTCTTCTTTATAAGTAATACCATACCACTTACTAGTAGTTTCAAGCACCTTTACTTTAACTAAATTTTTACTTAAATATCTACTTACTTCAACAGGAATTAAATATTCAAGTGTCATAATATCATTAGTTTCTAAAAATTCTTTAAAATTATCTTCAATTAAATCAAATATTCTAGGAGTAAAACCAAACATATTCATAGACACTGGAGTATTATCACTTACTACTACTTCTTCATCAGTAAACAAACTAGTTGCGTTGTACTCCCCGTCAGTATATTCTATTTTACTTTCAACTATTTTATTTAAGTACCCATTACTTATATTACATACTCCCCTTTTAACACTGCCATTACTTGATAAAGTAGCACCCAGTTTATAACAAACTATACCAAAATCATCTATAGTATTCTTAAGAAATTCTCCTAATTGTTTATAAGAGTCATATCCATAAAAATCATCAGCATTTATAACTGCAAAATTTTCTTTAACAACATCTTTGCAACAAAGTATTGCATGAGCAGTTCCTAGAGGTTTAGTTCTTTCACTAGGAATATTTATAGGCACATTATCATTCTTTTGAAAAACATATTCTACTTTAATTTTGTCTTCAACTCTCTTACCTATAGTCTCCTTAAAAACCTCATAATTCTCCTCTTTAATTATAAACACAACTTTGTCAAACCCACATCTCACCGCATCATAAATTGAATAATCAATTATAAACTCGCCATTAGGCCCAACTGGCTCAATTTGCTTTAATCCTCCAAATCTACTGCCCATTCCAGCAGCCATTATCACTAAAGTCATTTTTAACCTACCTTTCTATAACCATTATAACTTAAAAAAGAAGAAAAATCTAGACATAAAATTTTTACAATTATTTCATAGAGATGTATTGACAAACAAATATATCTGTTTTATAATTAGATTACAAACACACGTATGTGTGAAAAAGAGACATTTAAATAAATACATTTGAAGAACAAATAGAAAATAATTATAATGAAAAAGAGTTAACACTAAAAATTATGCAAAGTAATATGGGAAATTTAATTTAAAGAAAAAATATGAAAGTGAGGTAAAATGACAATGATAACAAAAATAAAAGAAACTAATGAAATTATTAAACACAAAAATATTGATGAAGCTAGTAACAACTTCAAAAATATTTCAAGCAAAGTTAAGAATCAGAAATTTGAACATATTGATGCTTGGCTTTTAAAAACTTCAAAACATTTTAAAACTGAAAACAGCATCTTACAAAAAGCACTATACCCAAGATTTGAATACGGAACAATTGTTAAAGTTGATTTCGGAATTAATGTTGGTTCCGAATTAAGTGGTCCGCATTTTGCAATAGTTTTAGATAAATTTGATAGTACAAAGAGTAATTCTATAACAGTATTACCATTAACTTCACAAAAGAAAAAACACAATTTGGAATTAAACACTTTAATAATAGAAGAGTTTACTAAAAGACTAACTAAGGCATTAAATGTCTTAAAAATAGAAATTAACAAAATTTTGATATCAAAAAAGGATTTAATAAGTGAAACAACAAAAAAGCAAGAAGAAGTTAAATTATTGCAAGATATGATTAATTACTATTCAAATTATGCAAAAAATTCATACGCTAGTTTAAATCAAATTACAACTATAAGCAAAAATAAAATTATGCGTCCAAAAAATAAATATGATATAGTTGGACGAGCTAAATGTAATAGCAAAACAATGCAGATAATAAGTAAAGAAATTATTAAAAAATATACCAACATAAAATTATATGATACACAAAATAATGAAAAAAAGGATTAACACAAAAAAAGAATATAATTTGACAAACCGCATATAATATGATATACTTACCATATAACTTAGGTTTCTTCAGTGAAACAAATAGTTAGACTATGGTTCCTTTAGTGGAACAATTTATGACTATTGAGAAATTAAACAATTAATTCTTTCAATAGTCTTTTTTTATAACAAAAACGAAATAATATTCAAAACAAAAAGTCCTTATTACAGGACTTATGTATTTACTTTGGAGGACCCGGCCGGAGTCGAACCGGCGCTCGCGGAGTTGCAGTCCGATGCCTTAGCCTCTTGGCTACGGGTCCACAAGAAGTAACTATATTATACCAAATAATATGTCACTTGAAAAGTAAAAATTACAAATTTAATACAAATTAATAACAATTTCTTTATTTCTTATGTTTAAAACTAGATTTATACTAGTAGAATGCTTAAGTTCAGAAGGTACTTCTATATAAACATTATTAGTTTTAACCTTTCCAACATCAGCCATAGTAACATCAACTGACTTTTGTACACCCTCATAAATATAATTAATCTTAGCAAAATAAGAAATAAAATCACTATTACTCTTAATATACTTGTTAATATATAACCCATCGTCTAAAGTAACTTCCATATTAAGTTTCATTATAGTTCTAGACCCACGATTTAACAAGCTTGCATTAATCATTTTTACACCATTATAAGTTTTATCTCCTATAGTATATGTGTAATTTTCTTTAAATGTGTCTCCTAATTCAAAAGAATTAACTAATACTTCACTTTTATTTAAAGTTGTCTCTTCTAAACTAATCGCTTCTCCTATGGAATAAGATTTACTCTCTTTAGTATTTAGCATTTCCTTAATATCTAAAACCACATTCTTATAACTTGCCTTAATTTCTCCTTTTTCCACATTAACATCTTGCATTAGCCTTAATTTACTACTACTATAAGTCAAATCTGCTGGTACTTCGTAAACTAACAAATAATTATATGTCTCATTTGGATATAAAACACTATCCTTAACATACCCTTCCCCCATATCCAAAAATGAATTAACATAACTATAAATTGGATAATAATCATTACTATCTAAAGACAACTTAATATCCTTTGCCTGAAGTGCAGTTCTATTTTGGTTAGTATTCTTTAGTTCTACCTTTATTACAACATATCTCATATCACTTCTAATAACATTTCCACTCAAGTCAACATCTGTAATATATGAACTATTAACTTTAAAGTTTACACCATCTACATTAAAAGTATCGTCTTGATAATAAGTCTTACTATAAACTGAAACATTCAAATATACTAAGAAACCAATAACAAGCACTACTACTGAACATATAACACTAAAGAAAAATTTATTTTCAACAACGTAATATTTAAACTCTCTAATAGTTTTTCTAATAAAACGTTTAACTTTATAATCATTACTACCTAAAGTAACTTCTATTTCTTCAGCGTCTTCTTCTGCTATGTCTAGATCTTCTAAATCTTTTTTAAAGTCAAACTTCTTTATATCAAAGCCTATTGACCTAATAATTCCGAATATTAAGAATACATACTGTGGAGCATAAAGCATTAAAATAATATCTCTATAAGCTCTTACACTTCTTACATTAAGTTCAGTAAATGCTAAATTATTTAAAGCATTAAAATATATTAAATAGCCAATAAACAAAGCAAAATAGAAAACTACCATAGAAACATAAAGCACTCTACTTTTCTTTTTCCATCTCATTAATAAATATACAAAAGCATTTATCAAAATAATCAAAATTATAGATGCAAACATATAGAAATTAATATACTTGCCAGTTAGATTATTTGAATAAGTATAATATCCATTATTAGCATAATCATTAAAAAAAGTAAATATCGCGTGTGTCTTACTAATTAAATACATAACCAAAATAGTTAAAATAACGTGTATAGTTCTAAAATGCTTAATCATGAAAGCATAAGGTTTTTTAATTATCACATTTACCAACTCCTTACTCTATTATAATTATATAAAAAAAAGAAGCAAATTTCAAGAATTACTCCTTATAAAATATCATTTGCCCTGGTAATAAATAAATCATTTATATAAAACTAATTTATTTGTTTTAACACTTTAACTAAGTTTGTTCCTAATTCTTTTTTAGTAATTTCTTCTAATTCTAATATTGCATTTTTATAAATTTCATATGCTCTATTATAGTTACCATTTTCAATTTCAATTATGCACATATTTATAACACTTTCATATATTTGTTTATACATTTCATCACTATTAGAAACATTATTTAAAACATTAACAATAATTGGCGCTATTTGATAATAATACTGAATATCACTTTTTGTTACAAACTTATCCCTAAACCACCTAAGGGTAGTCAATTCATAACAATTATCGTCAAAATATTTTAATTGATGTTTCATACAAGCTGTTGTTAAAAAACATTTATGTTTTTCAGAAGTCTTTTTATCATCTTCCTTTTCGGTAATTGTAAAAGTTTCTTCATCATAATTAATATTTATATGAATAGAATTATGTTCTCCCCTAGGATCACTATCATAAATATTAACATGACCTTTTTCTTCATTACCATTAACATTAATATAAGTACCACCTTCAGTTTCAATTGCCATTTTTAATTATTTCCTTTCTTATTAGATAAATTTACAAGTTCTCTTAACCCATACTCCACATCTTCTGCATAATCAAAAACATCTTTATCTTCATAACACTCATTACAAAAATCAACAATTTCACTAATATTACTAATAAAATATTTCTTTAAATTGTAATAACTCTTATATTCATTTTCAAATTCATTAATATACTTTAAAGATTTTTCTTTTAAATGTTTATCAGTAGTTTCCATGTTAATACATAAAAGTGAACTTAAAATTTTTCTAAATAGATTTAATATTTCTTCACGATTACTCACACTTCATCACCTAATATAATTATATAAAAAAAAGAAGCAAATTTCAAGAATTACTCCTTATAAAATATCATTTGCCCTGGTAATAAATAAATAGTTTTATTTTGCTTAACTAAATCATTTTCACTTACTCCAAACACTTTAGAAACAACATTCAATGTATCGTCTTCTTTTGTAATATAATATTGAATACCCTTTTTAGGTATAATAAGTGTTTGATTAGGGTAAATATACTCGTCAACCTTTAAGCCATTTAATTCACTAACTAACTTAGGATTAACATTAAATTTTTTACTTATTTGATACAATGTATCTCCAGCCATAACTGTATAATAAGTATAATACTCTGTATCCATTACACGTTTAAATTCTTCCATCCTCTATTCACCTAATTTAATATATGCTATTTTACTAATTAAGTGAAAGTTATTTTGCTTTATCAAAATAAGTCAGGAATTTCAAAAGTTATTTAATATATGTAAATACATTATCTTTACTATTAAAATTTAATTCAAAGTAATGTGCTATCTCTTTTACTTTTCCCATACTATAACTATACAAATTATCCTTATAAATAAAGTATACCCTATCTTTATTAGTACTAACCACATTTACTTCTTCGGTAAAAAACTTTGTCTTAACTTCCTTGTTATACTTATAAGATAAATAGTTACTATTTACACTTAGCACTTCTTCTTTCTTATTAAAGAAATTAACTTTCCCACTAGTGTACTCACTTAACTTAGTTCTAACTTTCTTTAACCCATCATATTTAAAGTATCCGTTAATCTTATCTCCTACTATCTTAGCCTTAGCTTTCTTAACATTTATCTCTATTAAATTATTATTCTTTTTATCAAACAAATACAAGTTACTACCTTTTTCTCCAACATACTCACTCTCATAACTTATACTAAAGTTAGTACTAAACTCTTTATATTTTCCAGTACTCACATCCATTATAATAAACCCATCAAACATATACTCTTCACTATAATTAGGAAAAACTAAATACTTATCTTTAATTACCATTAAATCATTAGAATACCTGTCTTTCTTAAAAATATTAATAGTCTTATATTCACTACCATTTAAATAATAAAAACCATCATATTTCCAAATAAGCACATGTTCATTACTATTTAAGTTTCCATTAAAATTAAAGTCTTTTAGATTTTTAACATAACTAACACCTAAGTCTTTTACTTCCAAAGTATCAGAATTACACACATAATAAAATCCATTAGGCTTAATACAACCATCTTCACTAGTTATCTTACTAACCATTTTCTTAGTAAAATTTCTCTTACCATTCTTTAAAAAGTTATATATAACACCATCTTTATCAGTCACTTCAACATAAATATCACTATCTTTAACAATTTCTTTAACACTATAGTCTCCCACTTTATAAGTAATAGTGTAATTTCCAGTAAAATACTTTATAACCACAATTACTGACACTAAAGTAAGCACTATCACTAACTTCTTTTTCATTAGTCACCTCTAAAATTAAAGATTAATGTCTAGCATTAATCTTCTTTTGTCTCAATTACTTTGTTTTCTTTTAAGAATTCAATTAATTGTTCTTCTGACATTGCACCATTTTGATAATCAGCAACAAACTCACCATTATTAGTAATGAAAGTATATGGAGTACCAAAATCAGTATAAATTTGATAAGTATTTTCAAGAGTAACTTTATCTTTATTACTTACCTCATCTAAATCAAACCAGAATAATTTAAAACCATACTCTTTTTGTACTTTAGTCATAACAGGCTTAAAGTTTTTACAGTGTTTACACCAAGTTTGTCCAAATACTGTAACTACTACTCCGCCTTCCTTTGTTGTTGAATACCACTCAGTTACATCATTATTAACTTGAATATCTTCTTCTTTAATTAATACTGATAAAACAGCAAATAGTATAATTAAAGCAACAACTAAAAGTAATACTTTGTTCTTACTAACGAATTTCTTAAAATTCTTCATACCATCACTCCTCATAATAATTTTATAATAAATAAACAAAAATTTCAACTATCTATTTTAAATTTTCATATTTTTGTATTCCAAATACGACAAAATACCAAGCATTAAATAAATAATAGGCTTACCTACTTTTAAAGAAATAAATATATTACTAATATAAGCATTACTTTCATCAACATATCCGAATACTTTACTAAGTATTAACTTTAAAACAAAAGAACAAAATATTCCTAAAACAACTATAATAGCATTCTTACTTATTCTAATCATTGTATTTCCTTTCTTTATATTAACACTAACCATAAACATCAAAAACACTATAAACAAATTTAAAATTAAATAAAATAATCCAAAATAATTAGACTTTCCTAAAATATATATAATCACTTCATAAATTGTTAATAAACTAAAAATACTTGTTAATAACATATAAATTTTCTTTAATCTCATACTAATCTACTCCACTTACATTATAATAAATATTTAACAAAAAGTCCATGTATAATTATTTAGTATTTGAACAACATAATTAATGGTGAAAAATATGAACGAAAATAAAGAATTACTAGTGCTCATTCATGAAAATGTTAAAATGGGGTTAACTAGTACAAAAAAATTACTTAGTCTCTTACTTAACACTAACAACAAAATAAAAGGGTCACTAGAAAGTGAGCTAAAAACTTACGAGAGTCTTTATAACAAAACAAAAAAAGAAATCAAAAAACAAAAAATAACTATAGAAAAAAAAGGTCTACTAAAAACACTATCAAGCACAGTAGCTATGAAAACAGAAGTAAACAAAGACAACTCAGACTCAAACATAGCAAGTATACTAATAAGAGGTTTCAACATGGGTAATATTAACATTGAAGCAAAAATAAAAAGTTACAAAAAAGAAGTAGATAAAAGTATACTTAACCTAGCAAAAGAAGTACTCGCTTTTGGAGAAAGCGAAATAACAAAACTAAAGAGTTTCTTATAGCTCTTTAGTTTTTATATGTTGTTTGTTTTACCTAATTTCTTAATTACTTGCTTTCTAATAAAATCAAATGGAATAACACTAATTGCAAAGAACAATGTTATATCTAACTCTATAATAGTTAACCCAGTAGTCCTAAAAATACTACCTCCAAAATAAATCATTAATAACTCTACTACTATAATAAACAAAGTTATAAACAAGAACACCTTATTCTTTCTTAAATTAGCAAAAATATTAAGCCTATTGCTTCTAGCATTAAAAGCATTAAATATAGTCATAAATATAAACAGCCCAAAAAATGCACTCATTACATACTTATCATTCTCTCCAACCCTATACATAGAATGAATAAACTCACTTTTTAAGAAAAACATACAAAGTAAACTCATATACATTCCAGTAACAAGTATCTCATTTAACATATAAGAATTCATTATCTTTTCGTCTTTCTTTTTAGGAGCTTCTTTCATATAACTATCTAGTGGTGGCTCATAAGCATACGCTACTCCTGCTAAAGTATCCATTATCATATTTATCCAAAGCATTTGAATAACTGTAACAGGTGTAGTAATACCAAAGAAAGGCCCAATCACGCTTAAACTAACTGCTGTTAAATTAACTGTAAGCTGGAATATTATAAACTTTCTAATACTCTTAAAAATAGTTCTACCAAAAAGTATTGTCTTAACTATGCTCTTAAAGTTATCATCTAGTATTATAATATCACTTACTTCTTTTGCTACTTCAGTACCACTTCCCATTGCAAACCCAACATCAGCTCTTTTTAAAGCAGGCGCGTCATTCACCCCATCTCCAGTCATTCCAGTAACAAGTCCTAATTCTTGACTTAAAATAACAAGACGCTTTTTATCTTCAGGCAAGCTCCTTGCAACTACTTTTAACTTTGGAATAATCTTCTTTACTTGAGCGTCACTCATCTTATTTAACTCTTCACTAGTTAAAACAATATCTTCTTCACTACTAATAAGTCCAATCTCTTTAGCAATACTAGTGGCAGTAAGCTTATTATCCCCAGTTATCATAACAGTTTGTATGCCCGCTTCACTTACACTCTTTATCCCACTTACTGCTTCTTCTCTAACTTCATCTTTAATCAAAATAAACCCAACGAAACTTAAACTATCTTCTTTTCCAGAAGCACAAGCTAAAACCCTATATCCATTCTTGGTAAACTCGTCCCCCTTACTAACTAACTCGCTAACATTCTTAATAATACCTCTAGACCCATCACATCTATAATAATACTTACACTTACTACCCACTACTTCATAAGCTCCCTTAACAAAAGTAGTATTCCCTTCATAATTTAATTTAACACTACTATACTTTAACTCACTAGAAAATTCTTTTTTTTCTAACACTCTATACTTAGACTTACCACTTTCTCCTACATACTTAAGAATAGCCCTATCAGTAGTATTACCTCCAATTATCTCACTACTTATATAATTAGCTTGATTATTATAAACTAGATTTAACTCTAGTATTTCCCCCAACTTACACTTTCTTATATCACTAAAAGACTTATATAGCTTACCATCATAACTAGCAAACCCAACCATCTCTAATTTTCCCTTAGTTAAAGTACCAGTCTTATCTGTATACAAAATATTTAAACTTCCACTACTCTCAATACCCACTAACTTCCTAACTAAAACATTCTCCTTTAATAACCTCTTCATATTACTAGACAAGACTAGTGTAATCATCATAGGTAACCCCTCAGGAACAGCCACTACTATAATTGTAATACCGAGAGTGAGACTATATAATAGGTGTGGTGTAAATGTCTTGAATGAACCAAGCATAAGTTTAATCTTATCTAAATCAAAATTATTTTGAACAACCACTACATTAAATAAGTAAGACACAATTACTAGAAAAGCACAAATATACCCAATTTTACTGATAAATGCCCCCAGTACTTTAAGTCTATTCTTAAGTGGACTATCAGGTGTCTTCTCTTGTATATCCTTAGCTATCTTTCCGTAATATGTCTCATTCCCTACACCAGTTACAATAAACACACCACTTCCATTAACTACTACACTTCCCCTATAAACTTTCTTATTAACACTCTTATACTGTTCCTTAGTTTCCCCACTTAACATACTCTCATCTATATAAACACTGCCATTATAAATTACCCCATCAGCTGGAACCTTATCTCCACTTTCTAAATAAACATAATCTCCCTTAACAACTTCTTCAATACTAACATTCTTAACCACACTATCCCTAATAACCTTAACTAAAATATTACTTGTACTCTTACTTAACTTCTGAAATGCCTTCTCACTTCCATACTCACTTAAACTACTAATAACAGTAGCCAAAATAATAGCAACAATAATACCAATAGTCTCATAAATATCACTATCATTCAAAAAAAACAATATCTTAACACCCAAAGCTATCAAAAGTATCTTAATAATCGGGTCATTCATTGCTTCAATAATAAGCCCAAAAATAGTTGTCTTTTTCTTCTCAGTTATTTTATTACTTCCATTTAATTTCCTACTACTTAATACTTCTTCACTAGTTAGACCCTTAATATTAAACATAAGCTTCACCACTTAAGTATATTAAGTTCATTAACTTTTAATGAATAAAACCAAAAAACAGGGATAAGCGCGTTCGCCTAAAGGCAGAGCGCCTATCTCTGTTTTATTTAGTATTTTCAAAAGTGTTTTACACACTTGATACCAAATTAAATTTTCAGCTACTGGCACTTACGCGCCAGAAAGTCATTTAATCACTTACGTGATTTTCTAGCCACCAACTTACAGTCGGTGGAGCCGTCCGAAAGGGTTTTCGGACGGTATTTCAGATCTACAGTTTAGCACTCACTTGTAGTTTCTTCTATTGTGTATGGTGCGCTTGCTGAGCCATCTCCTGTACTATATTTGATACAAGATTTGAGAGAAATGGCCGGGCGAACACCGTAAGTGCCGTTGACGTGGCTGCGGTACAAGTTGCCAGGGCCGGACGAACCGTACACGCTGAACACGTAAGCACCGCTGCCATTCCAAAGGTAAGGAGACAACAACCACCACCAAATGTCGCCTGTTGAACTACCGTTTGCACTATTATAATAATACCATGTTGGTGCATTTGTTGCCCATAGTCCACCTGCAAATGATACTTCGTCTGCTGTCATTAATGCTATTGGATATTTTAGTTTTCCATTTCCAGTACTACTATCTGCTGTGAATTTGTCTTCTGCTGTTGCACAGTCATAACTTGGTGTTTTATTTGTATCTAGTCTTGTACGTGCAGCATAGTCAAATGATGAACTTGTACTGTATGTTCCTTTTGTTACACTTCTATCATTACAGTATACTGCTGTTGTACTTATGTATTTTGTATAGCCTTTTGCTTCTAAGTTTCTTGTATACCATGTATCTATTGTTGTTTTTATTGTACTATTATTTGTATTTGTTCTGTTGTTTACTAATGACCCACTTGTTCCATACATATATCCTACATACATTGGGTTATTATATGTTGTATTAAATGCTGATATTCCTATATATGCGTCAGTTGTAGTAGTACTTGTGCCGTGATATAGTAGTCTTACTCCGCCATCAGAGTTTGTTCTTATTATTCTCCAGTATAAGTCTTGATTACTTTCATTCTTTCCAAACTTTACCCAGTTATCTGTTGCATTCCCTGCAAAATAATATACTGTTGTTCCATTCTCTGTTCCTGTATATAATGTTTTTGTATTATCTGTTGTTAATACTGAACTAAAACTACCCCTATCTGGACGTGTTGTTTTATCTGATAATAGTTTCTCATATAAAGTATACTTTGTCTCAATTGACCCAGGACAAGTATTACCACTATTACCTTGAGCATATATATGGGCACTAAAGTTTCCACCTAATAAACTATTTTGGTCTACACTTCCATCATAACTTAACCATATTTTTAATGTATAAGCGTCTCCCGTTGTATTAGTTTTACTTAAATATTTATTTTGCGCAAGTAATATTATTGCTTTACCATCTTGATAAGCAACTGTACTAAAGTTTCCAGTAGTTGTACTAGACCCATTAGTAAGTTCATACTTCATATATTTAGAATTCTTAATATTATCACTAATACTTTCAATTACTAAATAAACATTATAACAAACATCAACATTAGAGTCATCTGTTCTCTTAACAGTAAAATTCTTTATCTGCGCATTTGTATCTTTTTGACTATCTAATATTGGAAGTAATTTTTCTCCACTTATAGAATTCTCATTTAACTGTAGTTTTATTGTTCCACCTATTAATTCAAATGGATTAGTATTATTTACTATTCTTGCTTTAAAATAAGCATAAGAAGAACTAAATACTATTGCTATTAAGCAAAATACACTCACTGCCATTAATAGCAAATAATTCTTTGGATATTTATCTTTCATGTTATCCCTACTTTCTATAGAATATTTTATAATAAAAAAGAACTTTTTTCAAGTACCTACTTTACATTATTTAAACTTTTATTATATAATATTTTCTAAAAGGAAGTGAAAAGTGTGTTAAACATAATAAGTTGTGAATTTTTAGAAGAAATTATTTATAATTTATTTCTTAATGAAGGTAGAGAAATATATAATGAAAATGGTACTTTTAATAGATTTCAAATAGACGATACTGATTATGATAATTTAAGTATATATGAAGCTCAAAAAAAGGCATTAAATAATATTAAAGACCAAAAAGGTGTTGAATATAAAAATTTAGAAAATTCTTATAATATTTTAATAGATAAGAAAACAGCAAATGAGTTTGTTTATTCCCATGATACCAAATATTCAAGTTATGAATTAAAATATGTTAAATATAAATTATCAAAATATTTAAAAGAATTAATAGAAAATGGAAAAGATAAAATATTTGATAAAAACAGAAAAGAAAAACACATATTAGATGCTAAATATGGTTTTTACAAATATAAAATAACTTTTTCTATTGTAGAAAAAAATATAGAAATTATTTATGAAGCAATAGTACTAATTAGAAACTCATATGATGGAAAAAAATATTTATATGACATACTAAAAATTAAGCGAATAAAAAAACAAGAACTAGCCTCCGCATGAGCCCGTCATTTTAATGAACGAGGCATATTGGCGCTCCAGCTAATTCATGTGTATTAATGATATCATATTTTTAACAAAAAGTAAATTGTTTTTAAACAAAAAACAAGAACTAGCCTCCGCACGAGCCCGTCAGTATTAGTGAACGAGGCATGCTTGCTTCCAGCTAATTCATGTGTATTAATAATACCATATTTTCAACACAAAGTAAACTATTTTTAAACAAAAAACAAGAACTAGCCTCCGCACGAGCCCGTCAGTTTAATGAACAAGGCAAGCTTGCTTCCAGCTAATTCATGTGTATTAATAATATCACATTTTTAACAAAAAGTAAACTACATTTCTTCTAAAGTTAACTCTTCATGACTTGATGCGTTAACATCTAAATCACTAAATTCATTGTTTTTATATAGTACATACGCAGCAGCCCCTATCATAGTTGCATTATCTGTACAATACTTTTTATCTGGAATAAACAACTTAACATCATTTCTTTCACACATCTTTGTTAAAGCTTCTCTTATATGTGAGTTTGACGCAACTCCTCCAGCAATAGAAAAGTTTTTAACACCAAAATGGTTAATCGCATTCTCACTTTTTCTAACAAGCACATCTATTACTGCATCTTGAAAACTTCTTGCTATATCTTCTTTAACAATAGTTTCTCCTCTTTGTTTAGCATTATGTACTAAATTATTAACATGACTTTTTATCCCACTAAAACTAAAATTGAATGTGTTATCATCTAATATCTTAGGCATATGATAAGTATTATTTCCATTACTTGCTAACCTTTCAACATTAGGTCCCCCAGGATAAGGCATATCAAGTATCCTTGCAACTTTATCAAAGCACTCTCCAACTGCATCATCTAATGTTCTTCCTATATACTTAAAACTACTTTCATTTTCCATATAAAGTAAATCAGTATGCCCCCCACTTATAACTAAACTAATAAGTGGATAACTTAAATCTTGATTAATATTATTTGCAAGTATATGTCCCATCATATGATTAACTTTAATAAATGGTTTATTATAAACTAAACTAAGTGTTTTAGCAGCTTCTAATCCCACTAGCAAACTTCCTAATAGCCCTGGTGCATAAGTAACTGCTATCGCGTCCATGTCTTCTACTTTCATATTTGCTTTTTTAAGTGTCTCATCTATTACTAAAGTAATATTTTCTAAGTGTAACCTACTAGCAACCTCAGGTACTACTCCACCATATAATTTATGTGTATCTATCTGTGTATTAATTGTAGTAGCTATATCTTCTTTCCCATTCTTAACAATACTAGCGCTTGTCTCATCACATGAGCTTTCAATTGCTAAAATATATACATCCTTCATAATTACTTCCTTTCCATAATGTACGCGTCATCATCTTTATAATACTTTAAACGTGTGTGAATAACTTTAAATCCCAAGCTTTCATATAAACTAATTGCTATACTATTTTTAGTTCTCACTTCTAACATAAATCTCTTATTCTTATATTTATCAAATATATAATTAAATAACTTCCTAGAATATCCTTTTCTTCTATATTCTTCCTTAGTAAAAACATCAATTATATTAATGTCTTCCATTACTACTTCTATATCTATAAAACTAACACTCTCTTCATCTATCATATAAGATACTCTATATTTATAATACCCTATAGTACTTTCACTAATCACGCTTATTTACCTCAATTTCTTTAACATAATTAGCTCTAACTAGATGTGCATTAACACTATTTTTCTTTAATGCTTCACTTACCACTTTTCTAACATCTAACACCTTTGGTACTATGTTATACTTTTCATATTTACTCATATCTGTAACGTATTGTTCTTCTATATTATTTCCTCTTATATAATACCCTTTAGTATCCTCTATAACAGCAATGTTATTATCACTTTTTTCACTACTCACTAAATAAGCTTCCAAACTAGACATCAAATAAATTGAAACATTTAATGTATAAGCAAGAGTCTTACCCACAGTAAGCCCTATTCTTAGTCCAGTAAAACTACCAGGTCCATTTATACAAACTATATTCTTTATATCTTTTACTGTTAAATTGTTTTCACTTAATATACTCCTAATCATAGGTACTAAATAAACTGCATGCTTATGAAAACTAGCTTGTTCTTTAGTAAAAACATTACTCTCATTAACTAAACTAACAGTAATCAATTCATCATGCGTATCAATAAACAACGTATACATAAAATCAACTTCTTTCGCCCTATATTTTACCACATTTAATAAAAAAATAAAAGAGTTTACAAAACTCTCTCACATAAATCTTCATACTCTTCCCCATGAGGTGTAATATAAAAAACTCTTTTATTTTCATCAACTATTTTAATTCTAATATCTAACCTATCTTTAGGTAAAATATCACTAATCAAATCAGCCCATTCAATAATAGTTACTCCACCTTTATTAAAGTATTCACTAATACCTATATCTTCTTTACTTTCACTTAATCTATAAACATCCATATGATATAACTTATAACCTTCTTCCCCGTCATATTCTTTAATAATATTAAATGTAGGAGAAGTAATATTTTCACTTATTCCCATAGATTTAGCAAAAGCCTTAGTAAAAAGTGTTTTACCACTACCTAAGTCTCCTTCCATACATATAACCATATTAGGAAACTTTTCACTTTCAATATTTTGAGCAAGCTCAATGGTATCCATGTCGCTATTTGAAATAATTTTGTAATTCATAAATCTATCACCTCTTTAATTGTATCATAGCTTTTTAAATAATCAATACTAAGTTTATAAACTTTACAAATTTTTTTAGTTATAAGCCCTTACTAAGTATAGTTAAAAACATAAGATATCTAATGAAGGGGGAAATGTCATGTATTATGATGAAAGAGAGAATGCTTTTAACTATAGTGATATTGACAAGGAAAATGTAAGTGTGGATAACGAATATAACTATGTTGATATGGATAACACAGTTAAAAAATTTGACAATGATTTTAAAGTAGACACTATTAATGTTAATGTTAATAACTTTAGAAAAGATAATTCTTTATATAGTTTAAGCGAGTCATTAAACAAAGGAAACAGTTTTAAAAACGAATATATTCCTTATAAAAATTATATTTATAAAGTAGTAGTAAAAGGAGAAAAAGATAGTTTACTTTTAAAAATTCAAGAATTAACTTTTAGAGTAATAGATTTAAATCTTTATTTAGATATATATCCTAATGATTTAGAAGTATTTAAAATTTTTAAAAACTCTATTAATGAGTTAAATAGTGTAAAAGAAACTTATGAAAAGAAATATGGTCCACTTTGTGTAAAAAGTTCTAATATGTATAATGAATACTTGTGGAATAATGTAATGTGTCCATGGATGAATGGAGGTAATAAGTAATGTTTAAATATGAAAAGATGCTTGAATATCCTATTAATATAAAGAAAAAAGATCTTAAAATGGCAAAACTTCTTGCAGATCAGTTAGGTGGTCCAAACGGGGAACTTGGTGCTTGCTTAAGATATCTTTGTCAAAGATTTACTATGCCTGATGAAAAAGGAAGAACACTACTTTCAGATATTGGTTGTGAAGAAATTGGCCATTGTGAAATGATATCTTCTATGATGTATCAACTTATGCGAGGCGCTAGTATTGAAGAAATAAAAAGTGCTGGCTTAAATGATTACTACACAACACACAACAAAGGAGTATTCCCAAGTGGCGCTAATGGTATGCCTTTCACTGCTGCATATATTGCTTCAAGTGGAGATGCTATAGTTGATTTAACAGAAGACTTAGCTGCCGAAGAAAAAGCAAGAAAAACTTATGAAAACTTAATGGATTTAACTAATGACCCTGACTTGCTCGCACCACTTAGTTTTCTAAGACAACGAGAAGTAGTTCACTATAATAGATTTAAAGAACTATTAGATTACTACAAAAGTAAAGGAATGTAATTTAAAACTGCTAAACGAGGTGAAAAGTTTAGCAGTTATTTTTATACATCTTTCTTAAATAATCTAACACTTAAAACAAAGAATATAATACTATAAAAACTTAATATAATAAACCCATTATTCAAAGTAATATCACTATTATAAATAGCATTATTTAAAAGATACACGTTATTTTCAAAATAAGTCAAATCAATATAACATATTGGTAACTTATAAACAAAAGTAATTCCAAATTTAAGTAAATTTCCCATTAAAGTTGTTGATAACAAATACACTATCATGTTAATAACTAAACTAATAGTATTGCCCTTAAATAAAATTGTCAAAAGAAGTGTTAATAATATCATAAAAACTATAGGCAACATATATATAACACTTTTTATAAATATGTAATACACTAAAGACATATCAATAAATTTCTTATTATAATAAATAGTCTTAGTCAAATAAAGTACACTCTTATCTCCAAAAATACTTGAACACACTATATTTAAAACATTAACTAAAGAAACAAAAGCAATTAAAATTATAAGCAGGGATACAAATTTAGAAATAAAAACTTTCATTCTTCCTTCTTTAGCTAAAAACACATATTTTAAAGTACCATGTTGATAATCATAACTTAAACTTTGATAAGCCATAAACACTAAGACTATACCAATTAAATAATATAAAGGCATGCTATTAATAACTATCTGTCTAGTCTTACTATAAACTGTCTCACTATCAATTTCACTATTTACTAAACTACTCTTTTCATAGTATTTAAACTTACCTAAATACTCTTGATAATCTCCTTTTCCATTAATACTAGAATACTCTTTTTCACTTAACATAGGACTAAAATTATCACTAGAACCCAAGCTCTTACTACAAATATACAAATAAACAACAGTAAAAATAGATACAACTAAAATTAAATAGATTAAACTCTTCTTTCTAGTCTCTTTATATAAGTCAGCCTTAATTAAGTTAATCATTTATCCTCCATTAAATCAATTAACATATCTTCTAGCCCACTACTTTCATTAACTGCGTAGATAGGAATATTCTTATCAGCTAATTTTTTAACATAAACACTAACTTCTTCATCACTCATATTCATACTCTCAGGCAAAATATCCTTAGCTAAATCATAGTTTCCTAGTTTAAACTCCCTATGCCTAGTATTACTTTCTATTTTAGTAATACTCTTATTATTAATAAATAATATATCAGTAGTAAGTTTTTCAATTTCACTAATCATATGACTAGACACTATTATAGTTTTATCTTTCATGCTCTTTAATAATTGCCTTAACTCCATTATCCCTTTAGGATCTAACCCATTAGTAGGCTCATCTAATATAAGAACATCTGAGTCTTTTAGTAAGCTCACACCAAGTCCTAATTTTTGTTTCATTCCTAAACTAAAGTGTTTTACTATTCTCTTATCATTTATATCAAACTTTAATAACTCAAGTATTTCTTTAACTTTAGAATAATCTACATCATATAAATATGCAAAATATCTAAGATTTTCTTTTGCAGTTAAAAAGTCATACAAAGATACATTATCTACTATTCCACTAACTTTAGAAAGAGCCTCACTAAAGTTTTTTCTTACATCAAAACCATTTATCAAAACTCTTCCTTTAGTCTTATATAAACTCATTATTATCTTTAGAAGAGTGCTCTTTCCACTTCCGTTCGCACCTACTAAACCATATATTTTACCTTTCTCTAAGTTAAAACTAACATTTTCAAATATATTATTATCTCCTAACTTTTTACTTACATTTCTAACTTCTACAGTATTCATTTTTTCTTCCATTTCTAGAAATATTAACAAATGTATTTGGATTTTCTTTTGCTTTCTTGTAAATATAACGCATTTCATTAATTAGTACATCCAGTAAAAACTCTCTCATAAACACAGCCTTAGCTGAATTAAGTACCATAACAATTCTAATAGCATCTTTTAAATCAACTGTTTCAGTATATCTCACTTGATTATCAAAACATACTAGTTTTCTCTTTTTAACATTTCCATATAAGTTTAAATCATGTTTAATCTTTTTCCAAAGTTTAAAAGGGTTGCCACTTTCAAATTCTTTCAAAATGTCTATAGGACTAAAATATAAGATCCCAGCATCTAATTCTATAGCACCACGAATGCAATCTTTAACACTTTTTTTCATATAACCTTCTCCTTTCATTTTTCACCTCCAAACTCACTTTACCAAGTTTTAAAGAGTTTGTCAAATTTGCAGTTTTTTAAAATTAACCTATGTTTTATGCTAAAACCCATACCATTTTTTAACAAAACCCCACTCAATTTTTAAAATCTGTCAAAAAAATTTCTTCAAAAAAAATAAAACTCTTTCATAATTTAAAGTTTTTGACATTTAAAAACAAACAAATAAATGTCTTGAATAAATTAGCATTATGCAATAAACTATTAATCAAAAGGAACGTTCATTGATTAAATGTAAGCCTTTTTATAGACTAACACTTATCTTTATTACTAAAGATAAGTGCCGTTTTTAAAATGTAAAAAAGCTTATTAAAGCATCTTTATTATTTTATAAAAAAATTTTTAATAAGCTTTTCGCGTAAAATTACTTGCATAAATTATAAAAATATAATATACTATTAATGAAAGGAACGTTCATTGATTGAATGTAAGCCTTTTTATGATCTTACATCTATCTTTATTACTAAAGATAGGTGTCTTTTTTTCTTACGTCGCTGTAAGAAAAAGATAATCCCCTTGATAAGGACACCAATTATGTCTCTTACCACATTATCACCCCCTCACCTTGACCTTCCCCTGAAAGGAGCCAAGGTGAAAAGGCAGTCACCCAATGTAAGCGTTCCTTGTTTTGTAGTCTAACATATAAGTTTATGTATGTCAAATTTGCAGATTTTTAAAATTAACCCATGTTTTATACTAAAACCCATACCATTTTTTAACAAAACCCAACTCAATTTTCAAAATCTGTTAAAAAATTTCTTTAAAAAAATTAACATATTATGATAAATATGTTAATCTAACACTACATTTTCTTCTTTTATGATATCTTTAAACTCGTTTTTAAACTCAACTAGCCCTTTTCTTTTAGCATCTTCATATACACTTTTAGTATTTTTAATCGCATCATACACATTCTTTATATTTAGTGTGTTTTTATTTTCAAACACAGCATTACTAAAAGCATTACCTAAAAGCGCTAAAGCTATATCAGGATATCTATTCCCTATTTCATAAATTCTTTTATATTCGTCTGTATACTCTACCATAAACCTAAATATCTTTTCTTTAGTATACTCACTATATGGAATAGTAACACCACTTTGTTTTTCAAGTTTAGGATATGTTCCCATAAGTATTTTAACAGTATCTTCAATAGTTGGTTCCATTACATCAACTTTCTGAAATCTTCTTAAAAATGCTCTATCTCTTAAAATATAACTTTCGTACTCTTCAGTAGTAGTCGCACCTATCATTTTAATAGTACCCCTATCAAGTCCAGGTTTAAGCATATTAGCAAAGTCAACATTCAAATTACTTGTATTTCTACTTACAAGTAAATGCACTTCATCTATAAATAATATAATATTCTCTCTTTGTTTTAACTCATCAACAAGAATTTGTAGTTTATTCTCATTTACACCATCACTACTTACGTTACCTAATAAACTAGATATATTAATTTTAATTAAATCATAATTTTTTAAAGCATCAGGTACTTCGCCCCTTTGCATTCTATAACCTACACCTTCAACTATTGCAGTTTTACCAATACCAGGCTTACCAACAAGCATAGCACTTTTTTCAGGTGTTAACAAAATTAATAAAGTTTCTTTTATTTCTTTATCTCTACCAATAGCTGGGTCTGTCAAATAAAACTTAGTTTTTAAATTTTCTCCATAAGTATCAAGTACACTAAACTTTTTAGGTTCTTCAAAATTTAATACTTCAAATTCTTCGTTCATACTCATTCACCACTATTATTGTACCAAAAAAAAGCCCAAAATAATAGTAAAATTAAAATTTTTTAAAAAATTTAACATTTTCATTTGACAAATAACATATATTGATGTAGAATTATATACATGTGATGCCTGTTTAGCTCAGTCGGTAGAGCGCACGGCTGTTAACCGTTAGGTCGCAGGTTCGAGTCCTGCAACAGGCGCCATTTTTAAATATTAACTATTCTTCGGAATAGTTTTTTCTTTACTCTCTGCGACAAAAGAGGTTAACAGTCGTGATAGTAAATGTAAGTGAAAGAACCGATATAGTAGCTTTTTATACAAAGTGATTCATAAATAGATATAAAGAAGGTTTTGTAGATGTAAGAAACCCATTTTACCCAATAAGCATTAGTAGAATATACTTTAATGATGTAGACTTAATTGTATTTTGTACTAAAAACCCAAGACCAATTATACCCTATTTAAAAGGTATCAAAAAACCTATAATATTTCACACAACTATTACACCATATAAAATAGATATTGAACCAAACGTAAAAGATAAAACCAAACTTATTAGTGACGTCATAGAGGTATCTAAAATAATTGGAAAAGAATTTACATATATTAGGTATGACCCAATATTCATAAGTGAAAAATATACTATAGAATATCATATAAAAGCATTTGATAAACTCTGTAAATTATTAAACGGACACGTAGAAAAAATAATAGTATCATTTATTGATAACTACCAAAATGTAAGAAAAAACGAAAAAATCCTAAACTTTAGAGAGTTCACAGAAAACGACTATAAACTAATCGGAGAAAATTTTAGCAAATCTGCAAAAGAAAACAACCTAACAGTACAAACATGTTTTGAAAATAGAGACTTAACAGAATATGGTTTTACTAAAGGAGAATGTTTAAGTCATGAACTAGCTTATATCTTAACTGGTAAAAAATACAAAAACTGGACTGCTAGAAAAGAACAAAAATGTAACTGTGTAGAAATGGTTGATATAGGTGTTTATAACTCATGCCCACATTTCTGCAAGTATTGTTATGCAAACTTTAATGAAGAAAAAGTAAAAGACAATTTTAAACTACATGACGACAAATCAAGCTTACTAGTCGGTCACATTACTAAAGAAGATATAATTAAAGTAAGAAGATAAAAGAAGTGAAAATAACATCACTCCTTTTATTTTTTAATAACTATTTTTATTAACAACACTTGATAATTTTTCATATTCTCCAGTCTCATTATTTAAAACATCTAAATCTTTAAAACTTTCAGTAGTTACTAAATTATCATTATCAGTTTTTACTTTTCTTAAACCATATTCAAAACCAATAATAGCATAAGAATTTTCTTCATTTTTATAAGATTTTTCATCTGTTAAATAAACTAAATAAAATTTATCTTTTTCAATTTGAACCTTTTTTCCTGTATATGAATCCACATATTTATATTTAACTTTTCTTCCTTCATTAAGTTTATTAATTTTATCTTTTTCACTATCTGTTAAACCTTCATAATATTTATCAAATTCCATAGTAGCACCTAAACGATAAAAATCAACTACTTTGTTTATTTCTAAATCACCCTTAAAAACTTTTAGAATTTTCATCTTACCATAAGTATAAGGTAAAACATATTGATTAGTAACATAACTATAATTATCACTTCCTGCCACTTCTTCTATTTTAACAAGAGCAACATATTTTACTGAATTAAAAATAACTGAATTATCAGAAAAATCCAAAAATGTATCAGCTTCACTATGTACTGTCAATATATTATCTTCTATAATTTCTTCATTAATTATAGAGTTTTCATTATTATTTTTTATATTAGTATTAAGTTCCTTTTTATTGTTACATCCAGTTAAAATTACCAACATTAAACCAATTATTAAAATTTTTTTCATAAATAAATTCCTTTCTTATTAATATAAACTATTTAAAGTGTTATGATCAATTAATTGAATAGTATTGACAGTTCTTCCAGCACCTGTCGGACACATTATACTATTCGGAATTGAATTGTTATGTGCAAGACCAAACGCGTGTCCAATTTCATGAGCAAAAGTGCCAGTGGCTGCAGCATTACTAACAGTGTCAAGAGATAAAACATCATCATTAAGATTTATAGTTGCTGAATACCAATCATAATAGTGTTGATCAACTTTAATTTCAGAAGAATTATAAAAAGAAGTGCTTGCCAACACATTAGAAGAATCATTTCCAAAATAAGAACCATAACGATTATATATATCAATTTTAGACCCATTGCTAGAACTAACGTATACATATTCAAATTTGTTTAAGCCAAAACCAGTATTATCCCAATTAGTAACAGCATTTTTAATTAAACGTTGATAATATGTTGCATAGGGATGTGTTTTATTATCAATATAAATAGAAACATTCCCGATACCACCAGTCATTTTGTGCCCATATACGTTGCCTAATGTTACAGCAGAGATTTTAAGAGTAAAAAATAAAGAGCAGGTCAACAGATAAATAAAAATAAAGATTTTCTTTTTCACTAACATTTTCCTTTCTAATATAATTATAACATTTAGTTTTATTTTTATCAATATCAAAAGATTTATCTCTATTATAATCTTAACAAAAGAAGATATAATCAAAGTAAGAAAATAAAAAAAGAAGAGTTAATATAAAATGTACCCAATGTCAAGGACTAAATAAAAAAGAGAGAATTTAAACAATGG
>OLSB01001033.1_pt1 | contig 29554 bp, 30 predicted proteins | sample 1672071 | NCBI WGS metagenome assembly OLSB01 (sample SAMEA3136642, study PRJEB25190) | human gut metagenome | biome: human gut; feature: human-associated habitat; material: faeces | place: Austria | collected 2013 | reverse complement strand
CGTGGTTTACATATTGTCTATTTTTTTAGTGTTGCACTTGTTATTATAATCTGCCCTCCCTCAGACGAGGGAGCTGTCATTCGTGAATTGCAGAGCAATTCACCTTTTAAAGAATGACTGAAGGAGGGAAAAACTATAAATTAGATGAATTAATCGGTTATTATCTAATTTATCTACATTACATAATCAACCCTACAAACCCAAATTTGTAGAACTGATTTATTTTAACCAACAGACAAAATTGAAAAAACAAATTTATTTTATAAAGAATAACTTATAATAATGTATAGTTACTAACATTTCTTTCACTATATGTGGAAAATTAAATAGGCATAAGAAAAGGCACTTCAAATGAAGTGCCTTAAAACTTAATATGTAATTATCTTACAACAACTTTGCATTTTGCAGTTTTTTTACTACCATCGGTAGTTTTGCAATATACATAGCTCATACCTTTTCTAACAGCTTTAACCTTGCCGTTAGAAATTTTTAGGACCTTTCTGTTAGAAACAGACCACTTAACTCTTTTGTTATCTGTTGTTGCCGGAGAAACAGTAGCCTTAAACTTATAAGTCTTGTTTCTCTTTAGTGCTAGTGTATTTCTGTTTAGCTTAACAGAAGAGGCTAATCTCTTAGTTACAGTAGAAATATTTAACTTACGGTACTGACTGTGAGCACCTGTTCTACCATAGTTAGTGCCATCAGTAGCATCAAGACAAATTAGGTTAAGAGAAGTTTTCATAGAACCTTTGCCTGTAATCTTAAACTTCATAGAAATAAGGTTAGTTGCTTTCTTGAAGTTCATAGGTTTCATAATACAAACTGCATTAAAACGAATTTGTCTTGTAAGGTTGTGGTTTTCTACGAAAGAACCTTTCTTCATTTCTGAACTGTATGAAACATTCATTAACTTTAGTCCACCGGTGTAGTCAACATGAGCTTGAATATCTTCCATTAATTTTGGTGCTTTAATTCTGTATGTAACAGTTACAATCTGTCCCTTGCTTACTGCTTTACCGTTAAGTGTAGTTGCCTTTGCACTTGCAGGGAAACCAACAATAAACATAGTTGAAAGGATGATAACTGTTAGCATTGATGAAATAAACTTTTTCAAATCTTTCACCTCCTTATTCTCAATTATAAATGTTTAAAAGGATTATTGCAATGTTGCTATTGACCAAATTTATATTTAGTTTTTGGTGATAATATATAAAAAAACACCCACCAAAATCGGTGGGTGTAGAAATATTGAAAATATGGGTTAATTATTCAATAATTGATGTACCTGTCATTTCTTCAGGCTGAGGTAGACCAAGAATTTTTAACATTGTTGGAGCAATGTCAGCTAGCTTGCCACCTTCACGAAGAGTACAAGGATAATTAACAACACAGAATGGAACCGGGTTTGTTGTATGAGCAGTAAATGGAGAACCATCTTCTTCATACATCTTATCAGCATTACCATGGTCAGCAGTGATAAGAGCCACACCGTCCATTTTCTTAATTGCGTCAACAACTTTACCTGCACAAGTATCAACTGCTTCTACTGCACTACAAGCAGCAGGGAAGATACCTGTATGACCAACCATATCACAGTTAGCAAAGTTAAGGATAATCATATCGTACTTGCCACTCTTGATAGCGTCACAGCACTTGTCACATACTTCATATGCTGACATTTCAGGCTGTAGGTCATAAGTTGCAACCTTTGGTGACTTAACAAGAATTCTGTCTTCATTTTCGTACTGCTTTTCAACACCACCGTTAAAGAAGAATGTTACATGAGCGTACTTTTCTGTTTCAGCAATTCTTAGTTGAGTCATACCGTTGTTAGCTACATATTCACCTAGTGTGTTTACAAGTGCCTCAGGTTTAAATGCAACTTCTACATTAGGCATTGTTGCATCATACTGAGTCATACATACAAATGTTAGTGGGAAGAAACCGTTCTTTCTTTCAAAACCGTCAAAGCTTTCATCAACAAGTGTTCTTGTGATTTCTCTTGCTCTGTCAGGTCTGAAGTTAAAGAATACAACAGAGTCATTAGCCTTGATTGTATCGCCACCTTCAATAACTGTAGGTAGTACGAATTCATCAGTAGTGTCTTTGTCGTAAGAAGCCTGTACTGCATTAGGAGCAGTATCAGCCTTTTCACCTTCGCCATATACCATTGCAGAATAAGCCTTTTCAACTCTATCCCAACGGTTATCTCTATCCATAGCGTAGTATCTACCCATAACAGTAGCAATTTTACCTACGCCAATCTTAGCCATTTCTTCTTCACATTCAACAACAAAGTCCTTAGCAGATGATGGTGGAACATCTCTACCGTCTAGGAATGCGTGAACATAAACCTTCTTAAGACCTGCCTTCTTAGCTAGTTCTAGTAGGCCGTATAGGTGAGTGTTGTGTGAGTGAACACCACCGTTAGATAGCAGACCCATTAGGTGTAGTGAAGAATCATTGTTCTTAGCATTTTCAATAGCCTTAGTTAGAGCTTCATTCTGGAAGAAGTCACCGTCTTCAATAGACTTAGTGATTCTTGTTAGTTCCTGATATACAACTCTACCGGCACCAATGTTTGTATGACCAACTTCTGAGTTACCCATCTGACCATCAGGAAGACCAACATCCATACCTGATGCACCGATTTTTGTAATAGGGTTTTCACCAAAGATTTTGCCTAGGTTTGGAGTCTTGGCAGAAACGATAGCGTTACCTGCGTCAAGAGAAATACCGAAACCGTCTAAAATCATTAGGATTAATGGTTTTTTCATAATAATCAATTCCTTATATTTAAATCAAAATTACTTAGATGCAGCAGCAACGATTGGCTGGAACTTTTCAGCAACTAGAGAAGCACCACCGATTAGACCACCGTCAACATCAGTCTTTGAAAGTAGTTCTTCACAGTTACCTGCGTTCATAGAACCACCGTACTGAATTGTAACTGCGTCAGCAACTTCCTGACCATATAGCTTAGCAAGTGTTGCACGGATGAAAGCACAAACTTCTTCAGCCTGATCAGCAGTAGCAGTCTTACCTGTACCGATAGCCCATACAGGTTCGTAAGCGATAACAGTCTTCTTAACATCTTCAGCAGAAACATCGAATAGGTCAAGCTTAATCTGTCTTGCGATAACTTCTTCAGTAATGTCACATTCTCTTTCCCATAGAAGTTCACCAACACATACGATTGGCTTTAGACCATGAGCTAGAGCGGCCTTTGTTCTCTTGTTAACAGTTTCATCTGTTTCGCCAAAGTACTGTCTTCTTTCGCTATGACCTAGAACAACATAAGGAACACCCATTTCAGCTAGCATCTTAGCTGAGATTTCGCCTGTGAAAGCACCACTTTCTTCCCAGTGACAGTTTTCTGCACCGATCTGAATATTTGTGCCTTCTGTAGCTTCTAGTGCAACTGTTAGGTCAACGAATGGTACACAAGCGATAACTTCACAGTCAGCATCTTTAACCATAGGAGCTAGTTCTGTTAGTAGAGCCTTAGCTTCTGATGGAGTTTTGTTCATTTTCCAGTTACCGGCAATAATTGCCTTTCTTTTACTCTTATCCATTATGAATAATTCCTTTCAAAATAAAATATTAAAAATATTTATGTAAGGGCAGACTGTTGTCTGCCCCCTTTATAATCTAAAATTATTTGTCAGCGATTACATCAATACCAGGTAGAACCTTGCCTTCTAGATATTCTAGAGAAGCACCACCACCTGTTGAGATGTGGCTCATCTTGTCAGCAAAACCTAGCTGAATTACAGCAGCAGCTGAGTCACCGCCACCGATGATTGTTGTAGCGTCTGTTTCTGCAAGAGCCTTAGCAACTGCGATTGTACCCTTTGCAAGAGTTGGGTTTTCGAATACGCCCATAGGACCGTTCCATACAACTGTCTTAGCAGACTTAACTGCTTCAGCAAATAGTTTCTGAGTTTCTGTACCGATGTCCAGACCTTCCTTATCAGCAGGAATTTCTGTAGCAGGAACAACCTTAACTTCGATTGGAGCATCAATTGGGTCAGGGAAACCGTCACCGATTGTTGTGTCAACAGGAAGAAGAAGTTTCTTACCTAGCTTTTCAGCCTTTTCCATCATTTCCTTACAGTAGTCAATCTTGCTATCGTCAACAAGAGAAAGACCAACTTCATAACCCTTAGCCTTTAGGAATGTGTAAGCCATACCACCACCGATGATAAGTGTGTCACACTTTTCTAGTAGGTTAGAGATAACATTTAGCTTATCAGCAACCTTTGCACCACCAAGGATAGCAACGAAAGGTCTTACTGGGTTTTCAACTGCGTTACCTAGGTAGTTGATTTCCTTCTGCATTAGGTAACCAACAGCAGTATCTTTAATGTGCTTTGTAACACCGGCAGTTGAGCAGTGAGCTCTGTGAGCTGAACCGAAAGCATCCATAACGAAACAATCAGCTAGTGAAGCTAGTTCTGTTGAGAATGGTTCTTCATTCTTTGTTTCTTCTTTTCTAAATCTTGTGTTCTGTAGTAGAACAACATCGCCGTCCTTCATATTTGCAACAGCGTTCTTTGCATTTTCGCCAACAACTTCGTCATCAGCAGCAAATACAACTTCCTTGCCTAGTAGTTCAGAAAGTCTAACTGCAACAGGTGCTAGAGAGAACTTTTCTTCAGGACCGTTCTTTGGCTTACCAAGGTGAGAGCAAAGGATAACCTTGCCACCGTCATTCATAATTTTTTTGATTGTTGGTAAAGCAGCTGTAATTCTGTTGTCGTTTGTGATAACGCCATCCTTTAGAGGTACGTTAAAGTCGCAACGGCAAAGAACCTTTTTGCCAGCGTAATTTACATCATCAACTGTAACTTTGTTTAAACCCATATTTAAACATCCTTTCAAATAAATTACTTATTAAAATCTGTTCCCAGATATAGTTAATTATATAACAATTTTGTAATGGTTTCAATAGATATAATGATTTTATCCCTACTTTTTTCAGAAATTTTTAGATATTTTTCAGTTATTTTGGGGATAATAAAATTATGCATAAATTTATGTAAAATAAAAGAAAATTATATGTTCTTATTCCCAGTGATGTCTGTGTAGCTGACCATGAGTGAGAAGTGCAGGGTAGTCCCATTGTCTCAGCACTTCATAGGCAGCAATAGCAACTGAGTTGCTAAGGTTTAGACTTCTTGCATCTTTAACCATAGGAATACGAACACAACTTTCTTTGTGTTCCATTAATAAATGTTCAGGCAGTCCTCTTGTTTCCTTGCCGAAAAGCAAGTAACAGTTGTCAGGATACTGAACTTCTGTATGTTTATACAGTGCTTTAGTGGTGTACATAAAGTATTTTGCACCTTTAGTTTTCTCTAAAAAATCATCAAGACTATCGTAGTAAGTTATATCCAGTAAATCCCAATAATCAAGACCGGCTCTCTTTACTGTTTTGTCTGTAATCTGAAAGCCAAGTGGTCGTACAAGATGTAACCTTGCACCTGTTGCAGCACAGGTACGAGCAATGTTGCCTGTATTTTGTGGAATTTCCGGTTCAACCAGTACAATATTCAGTGTTGCCAAAATAATCACCTCTATTCTTAATTATATACTAAATTGAAAAATAGTACAACATTCCTAAATTGGTTTTCATTCACTTTTATATAATTTTGTATTTAGGTAAAAATACTGATGGGAGGTGATTAAATGAATAACGGTGGAATGATGAAAGGTATTTGTGTTGGTTTAATGTCCGGTATTGCAGTAGGTATGATTGGTGAAAAGATGATGGACAATACCAAAATTAAAAAGCCTATGAAAAAGAAAATGAACAAGGCTATTCACGCAATGGAAGAAATGGTGGATACAGCATCATATATGTTTAAATAAAAAAATCCCACAACTATTTTTACTTAGTTGTGGGATAAATTTTAGTCTTTTCTAATGAAATAATCTTTCAAACATTTTGCAATAAATAATGCAGTAATAAAGAAGAGTATCTGTAAGAATGTAAAGCTACTGTCACTTATGAAAGCTACAATTAAAGAAATAATTGTGATTACAATAAATGATGCAGTGATAAGATACATAGTAACTTTACTTTCTTTTCCTACTTGATTAAATAGGTAGTAGGTAAAGAAGAACAGTAGTAGGATAATCGGCAAGAAAATCACACCTAAAACTAATGTACCGTTATATAGATTTAAGAAGTATGGATTGCCACCCATTAATGTTGAAGTTTCTGTCTGTATAGTAGAGGACAATGCATTTAACATATGTGAAATGCTAAATAAGTTTTCCTTATCAATATAGTTATATACAAGATGGAAATCTTTTAAAGCTATGTAGAACAGTACAAAAATGGCTAAAGGTAAAATTAAGAAAATTATTAACCTAAGTATTAGTGACGGTATGTTATTTCTTATGAATTTACATAAGTAATTTTCATTGTGTTTTTCTTTGATAAATCTATAGGTTGAACCTAGGTTATTAAGCCATAGTCTGATTAAATATACTGATGTGATAATAGTTAAGATTAATGAAATAATTGCAGTGAAATCATTTACGGCTAAATTCTTTTCATCAAAATTAACTCTCTGAAAATTATCAAAACCTAAGAAGTAGAATTGTCTTCTGGAGTCACTACCGTCAATACAGCTTACAGCAGTTAACTTTTCTTTTTCATAGTTATCTGTACTTGTGTAGTTAATGTAAACTCTCTCTTTATTGTCCTTAAAAAAGTCATTAACAGTACCTTTTTTGTCATCGTAAACACCTGTGATACGGTATCTTTCATCATTCATTATAAAGGTTTTACCTATCGGTGACTTGCCCTCAGCAATTTTTTTACCGAAGGTTTTGCTGACTACTGCAGTTTTGCTTTTTTCCTTTTCCATAACATTTGTGATACCCTCATCAGTATAAGAAATGTTATTGTACTTTAGATAGTTGTGATTGATTAGCACCGGTGTAATTTTTGTATTATTTACACTAGTTGTACTAAGCTCACTGCAAAATGAAGTATCCTTAAAATCTTCATACTTTTTTACTAGTTTTTCATAGTCCTTAATAGTAGCCTTGCTTTTGCCCTTTGATGCTACATTTTGAATACTGATAACTGTGTTTTTGTTTTGGCTTTTATAGTTGTTGATTACATATGTAAATGTTGAGATTGATGTAATAAGCAGTAAAGCAACAACTATGAAAGATATAATTCTTTTCTTTATCATAATACATCTGCCTTTACTAAAACTTGTTCGCCTACTTTTAGGTCTTTGTCACTGTCTATAATTGCTAAAAAGCCGGTATCTTCTCTAGTTATTTCGGTATATAAACCGTTTTGGTTAAGTATGTCAATTTGTTTTTTTGCTACAATGTAGTTGCCATCTGTGTTTTTGATAACATAATAAACTTCACCATTGTGTATTGATGAAGTTGGTATTAATGTATTACCACCTTGTGGGTCGTAGTAGGTATCGTCGTCATCATCAATTAAGTATCCTGTATTGGTTGTTGCTACTGTAACAGTAGGGTAAAGTAAAGCATCTATCTTAGTTGATAGATAAGTTAACCCACCGATTACCAGAAAGAAAATTATTGCAAAAGCCACAATACCTTTTTGAAATTTTACACGCATATTTTTCTTTTCCATAGTTATATCCTCGAAAATGAACTTCTAACATCTTTTTCACCTAAGAAGTAGATGATTAAAGCCGGTATCATAAACATTACACCACAAGCAAAAATAATATTTACATCAGCAGTATCAACAGAAAGTGAAACTGATAGTGGGTACTTTGCTTTGTCTGTAAAGTAAATTAACGGTTGTTCAACAACACCCCATGTATCTACAAATGTCAGTAGTGCAAGGGATACTAGACCACCTCGTATTTGAGGCAGAATAATCTGGAAGAATATTCTAAAATATGATGCACCGTCAACTCTTGCAGCCTCTATTGATGAGTCGGAAATATATCTTACACTTTGTCTTAGTAAGCAAATTCCAAATGCTGAGAATGTACCCGGAAGAATAATGCTCATAACATTGTTAAGTAAATCTAACTTTTGATACATAAAGTAGCTAGGCACAAGTGTTACCTGAATAGGTAAGATAAGGAATATCATATATACAAAGAATAGCTTATCTCTACCGGGAAATTTTAGCTTACCGAAAGCAAAGGCAGCTAGGGAAGATACAATTAACTGACCTACAACTGTAGGTACTGTAATTAATACAGAGTTCCAAAATTCCTTTAAGTAGTCACCGTTTCTAAAGAACACCTTGTAGAATTGTTCAAGTGAAAAATGTTCCGGTATCAGTTTAAAGGATGCATACTGACCGGTTGTAAAGTCAAGCATAGAGGAAACCTCTTTACTTGACATAAATGAGCTTATAACCATAAACACAACCGGCATTAAGAAAATAAGTGTCAGCACAATTAGCAACAAATATTTTAACGATTTTTTTATTGTAAATTTCTTTTTCATTTTATCCTCATTCTAAATAATCTGACTTTCTCTCATACATAAAGAATGCTAACATAATACCAATGAAAATAATTGACATTACAATGGCTGATGAAGATAGCTGAGAGTAGTTAAAGTTGTTGTAGTTGTTGTTTATAAAGTTCTGTAGAAAGTAAACATTCTCATTTGGGTATGTACCAAACAGTGAGAATGACTCTCTGAACATTCTAAATGAATTGATAACTGCCATTAAGAATACAAAGAATGTTGTTGGAGTGATAAGTGGTAAAGTGATTTTTACTGTTGTTCTAAAGCTACTTGCACCCTCAAGATAAGCACTTTCGTGAACTGACTTCGGTAGATTGGCAAGTCCTGCAGTAAAGAGTATTACACAGAAACCACAGTTTTTCCATATGTAAATCAGGATAATCATTACCATAGAAAATCCACTGCTAAAGAAATGAACTGTATCAAAACCAAGTGAATTAAGAATATTGTTGATTACACCATAATCGTTAAATAACATTTGCCAAATATAAATTAGGGATGCTGCCGGAATTACAATGGGCATTAAATATGCACTTCTAAAGAAAGAAGTTATTTTCTCAAAACTATTTAAAAATTGAGCAATCAAGAAAGAAATAATCATCAGTAACGGAATTGCTACAACTGTAAAAATCATAGTATTCTTTAGTGCATACAGAAATGATTTGTTCTTAAAAATTGCTATGTAGTTGTCCAGTCCTGCAAAATGCCCACCTGACATTAAGCTGTTGTATATACACATTATGTATGGAACTGCATAAAAAACTGTAATACCTATTAATGATGGCAACAAAAATAAATATGCCCATACCGTTTGTTTTTTCTCAAATTTCATAGTACACCTTATTCATATAAATAAATTTTTGTTTTACTGTTTAGGTTTGCAATAAAATTGTCAATAGAGATTTTGTCCTGCAAATAATCATCAACTAATGAGCCGATTACCTTGTCGTTGTAGTAACCGTCTCTGATTTCATAGGTGTTGATACTGTTAATGTAGGATGCGTATTTATCCATAAAACTATCTTGTTCCTTAATTTTATCAAAATCGGCACCACCATAAGAAAAACTACTTAAGGAATTATTTAGTGCATCTTTGTTAACGGTAATGTTGTATGTATCACCATAAGTTGAGTCAAAGGTAATGAATCTTTGCATTCTTTCACCTAAAGAGTATTTGATAAATTCAAAGGCTTTTTCTTTTTTTTTACTATTATTGTTTATCATAAAGCCACAACTAATAGTAGCTCTTGATTGATTTTCCTTTTCTGTAATACCGCTGATAAATGTTGATTGGATTGAGCTATTTACCATATCAGTAAAGGATGATTCTTCTTTGCCATATACAAAATCGTAAAATAACTTTTCATTTTCCTTTTGACTTTTGTCATGGTCATAACCATAGGCTGAGTAATATTCTTCGGCATACTTTTCTAACTGTTCATCAGAAATTTTGTCATAAGAAAATGTATCGGTACCTAAACCTGACATATGAGTTAAGCTAAAGTTATATGGTGTATAGATACCTGTTTCTTTATCGGTAGTACCCTTAGAAAGTAAACATTCACTTTTGCTTAGGTCTTTAGTAGTTTTAGTATCTGCAATAGATTTCTTTACTAACTTTTTAAGAGACTCTATAGTGCTTTTAAATTTTTTAGTTTCAAAATCAGTTGTATAGTCCGTTTTGTTAATGTTGTCATTAATGTACTGCAAGATAATTTCTTTTGAACTGGAATAGCTATCTGTTAAGCTAAGGTTATTGCTATTGTTAGCAAATTTCTTTAGCTTGTTGTTAATATTGCTATAGGTTAGCCTTGTGTTGGTAGCAAGGTCATAGTCCTTAAATAAAGCTGAGTTTGAGATATAAATATCGGGTTCAATCAGCATAGGCATCATATACCTTTTGCCTTTGAAAACACCTGTATCCATAAGTGTATTGTCATAATCATCAAGGTTGATTTTTCTTTCACTTTTATCATTTTTTAAAAGTGTATTCATATCAGCAAAAGCACCTTGATTAATCAGTTTTGAAATAGGTAGTTCATTGTCCAATATAATAATATCAGGGCCACCACCTGCCATTATTTCTGTTGACATTTGTTGTATCATTCTATCTCGTGACGAGAAAGAAACAACCTTTACACTGTATTCACCCATTTTGTTTAAGGAACAGTAGTTGTTATACATATGTACCATATCAAGTAGGGGATAGTAGAATTTAGTGTCTTGGTCATAATGTAAATCTTTATTGTCCGGGTCAACATAAGTGTAGATTGTAACTCTGTCACTACTGTTTAGTTCTTCTTGGTTTAGGTTTGTGCCTTTGGTGATGTATTCATCACTGTTTGAACAGGCAACTGTTGTAAACAAAGTACAAACTAAAAGTACAGACAAAATCATTTTTGAAAAAATTCTTCTTTTCATAATAATATTACCTTTCACATAATTACGATAATTATATCACTAAATATGGATAAATTGTGTATAATTATTAATAAAATTCGAACAAAATGCAATTTTGTGAGATATTATGAAAACTGTTAATTGCTTTTGTGCAAAAGAACGAAATAAAAAAGCCACCCTGTTTTACCAGAGTGACTTTTTTAGATATATAGAGTTTTTTACTTGTTATCAATATGAAACATAGTTTAGTGGGTTCTGTCTGTCTGAGCGTTCATCACCTGTTCTAACTTCAAAGTGTAGGTGATTACCTGTTGACTGACCTGTTGAACCGATAGCTGCAATTGTCTGTCCTTGTGTTACCTTTTGACCTTGGCTAACACTTACTGAAGAACAGTGACCGTATAGTGTTTTGTAACCATCACCATGATTAATAATAACATAGTTTCCATAACCACTATCGTCGTAACCTGCCCATTCAACTGTACCTGACTTTGAGGCAACAACTGTTGCACCATAGCAGTCACCGTCAGCTATATCAAGACCTGTGTGGAACTCTCCACCTTCTCTGTAGCCGTAGCTTGATGAGATTGAATGTACTGATGGAGCAGGCCACATAAAGCCCTTGTTGCTTACATTTGCTTTTTTCTTTCCGTTACCCTTTACAATAACTTGGTCGCTTGATTTCTTTACAGTTTTTACATTCATAATTGCTGCATCAATCTGTACACCATCTAGGAAAGAAACCTTGTATGTTGTTTCTTGCTTACCGGTAACACCTTTTTTGATTACCTTTTTGTAAGAAGAATCTTTGCTTTTGTCATATTTAACTTTTGTTGAATATGGTAGATTTTCTGTTACTACTTGGTCAGCCTTAACAAGAACTTGTAGTAGTTCTTTCTTTTCAGCTTTCTTAATTAATGAGTCTGTGTCCTCAACTGAGTTGCTGTTGAAAATACCACTTTCAACTTTCACTTCATTGTAGAAGTTGATTTCTGTATTATCCTTATATTTTTTCTTAGCTTTGTTAATTATTTCATCAAGCTTATTCTGTAGTTCTGTTGCTGAAGAACAAACACCGATTAGCTCATCATTTACATAAAGACCTGCTACATCATCAGTAACGTTTGTGTCTGTTTCTACCATTGCATTTGAAACCGTCTGTGCATTGTTAGAAGCTTCATTCTGATTTACAACACCAATTTGATATACAGGTGTGAAAGAAGCATCTGTGTCTTTATTTAGTTTATCATTTGTAATTTCTTTTGCGTGTTGGATTACACCTGAGTCTGAAACTGAAGCAACTGTCTGTCCGTCAAGTTGAACATTTAGACCAAAGTCAATCCAGTTTGTCCAGTAGCCAACTGTTAGTACAAGTAAGATGATTGCTAAAGTAGGGGCTACTCTGTTATACATAAATTTCTTTCTTGAAAAACTCTTTCTTTTGTTTTTCTTAGAAGGTGTAATAAATTTTACTATTCCTGAAAAGAATGTTGCCGGAACAACTACTATGTAGTAAAGCATAGATAGAATATTGTCCATTCTTTTTGTTTTCTTCTCACTTGTCTTTACTGCAAGTTGCTTACGAACTTTTTTACTACCTTTTATTCGCTCAATTTTTTCATATCCGTTTACGCTAATAAACTTTGTACTCAAATAAAAAACTCCTCATTTGTAACGATTTTGTAACAAACAACAGTATTAATTATAACAAACTGTTACAATTTTGCAATAACTTTGATAGATGTTTGTAACTATATCAATACAACATAAGGAGTTGGGTATTTTTTTTGTTTAGTTTGCACCATAAAACTTGTCAAGTTTTGTTAATAGTATAAGTCCTCTGTAGTTAAGTCTTTTATTACATTGTAATATTCTACTAGGGAATTATGTGCTTTTTCAGCATCATGTGCAAGGTAGTTGCCACATTCAATTTTGTCTGTACCGGGAATTTTACCCTGATGATTCATACAATCCTTCATTACTTCTTTAATGTAGGCAAGTGCATCTTCATAGCTTGTATCTCTCATTAGTAGATAGAAACCTGTACAACAACCCATAGGTCCAAAGTAAATTACATTGTCCTTTAGTTTACCGTTTCTTGCATATGTTGCGAATAGATGCTCAATAGTGTGCATTGCGTTAATGTCAAGAAATGGTGGGGTGTTTGGCTTAATAAATCTTAGGTCGTATGTTGTAATATCACCGTCAATTCGTGAAATATATACTCCCGGTTCAAGTTTGTTGTGGTCAACAGAAAAAGATGTAATTCTTTCCATAATAATCTCCAATCAATATTTGTACATACAAACATTAAGGTCAACTGTACCCTCAATGCCGTCTATTGTGCCATCGGTAGAATATTGCCACATACCAAATTCATAGTAGTAATCAGGCAAATCTTCATATGATGCAAGCCATACTTCATAATTGTTAATTTTTGCAAGGTCATATTCGTAGTACAGTAAACTTCTGTTTGCATAAATAACAGGTATATAACCTGACTTTTCTATTTCGCTGCAATATGTCTTTGCACAATTTGTCAATGTTTCTCTGTCCAGTTCATCAGTTCTGGCATCTTCATTTTCGTAATGTTCCCAGTCGTATGCTACAGGGTACTGAATGTTGTAGTCCTTAATCAGCTTTAGTGTGTAGTCTGCTTCTTCCTTAGCCTCTTTATCTGTGATAGCCTGACTGTAGAAATAAACACCCACCTTGATACCTGCACTTGTAGCACCTTCAATATTCTGTTTAAACTTTTCATCAGTATATAAGATACCCTTAGTGCCGTAACCTCTGCCACCACAACGAATCATTGCAAAGTCAACACCGGCGTTCTTCACCTTAGTCCAATCAATATCACCTTGAGCATAGCTAACGTCAATGCCTACTGTTGAAATGTTTTTGCCATTGTGTTTATATTCTATAAATCCGTTTTTGTTGGTGTAAAAGTTATTATCATCATAAGGATTTCGTGACAAGCCGGGAATTGCATTTATGTATACAGGGTCTTGTCCTGCCTCTGTACGAATAGCAATTTTCTCATTAGTACCAACTGAGTCTGTAGAAACTTGGCTATGAGCTTTGCTGTTATCTTCTTCCTTAATAAATAATTTCCAAGTGACAAAGCCACCACCTAGGAACAGACAAATAGCCAGAACGATAGAAACAATAACAATTATTAAAGTTTTTTTTGACTTATTATTTTTCTTCTTTGTTTTTCTTTTCTTTTTAGTTTGTCCATGTTTCATAATATAACCATCCTTATTTAGAGAATATCACAAAAGTTTAATTGTGTAAATGGTAAATAGGTGAATATTCTTGGAAAAGTAAGAAATAAAATGTAGAATAATTGCATATACTAATATAATAGGTTATAATTTTCTTGAGGTGATAATATGAAAATTGCTCTCTTTCAAAGTGATATTGATTGGTGCAACAAGAAAGAAAATTATGTTGTAGCTAAGAAGAAAATCAGTGAGGCTTCTAAATTAGGTTGTGAAGTTATCTTCTTTCCTGAAATGAGTTTTACCGGTTTTACTATGAATATAGATGTCAGTAAAGAAAAAAATAATGAAACTATTGAATATATAAAGCCTCTTGCAAAAGAAAATAAAATTGCAGTTGGTTTTGGTTATGTAAAAGACTTAGGCAGTAAGTGTGAAAATCACTATGCAGTAGTTAACAGTAACGGTGAAGTTATCAGCGATTATGCTAAAATTCACCCATTTTCTGCCGGATATGAAAGTGAATATTTTGTTGGTGGCAGTGAGATTACAAAGTACAAAATCAACGGTATGAATTTTTCCACCTTTATTTGTTATGACCTTCGTTTTCCTGAAATTTTCCAAGCAGTTAGGGAGGACAGTGACATTATTGTTGTACCTGCTAATTGGCCTAGAAGTAGAAGTGAACACTTCAAAACCCTTTTGAAAGCCAGAGCAATTGAAACGGAATGTTATGTACTGGGGATAAATTGTGTTGGTGTACATGACGATACATATTATAGTGGTGACACAATGGCAATTAATCCTTTCGGTGAGGTTATTAAATGTGTCAGCAACATTCAAGATTTGTTAGTTGTAAATATCAACAATGATGTGGCTGAATATAGGGAAAAACTAAATACCAATAAAGATAGACGACCTGATTTATATAAGAAATTTCTGTATTAAAAATAGCACCATTACTCATTGAGTGGTGGTGCTTTGCTTATGTTTATAGATTTTTTGTCATAAATATGTGAGGGCAATATTCATCTAAATAGGGTTCACCTTGTTTTTCGTAACCTTGCTTTAGGTAAAATCCCGATACCCTTTCTTGTGCTGAAAGTGATAGGGAAGAACCACCCTTTTCTTTAACAATTTTCTCAGCAAAGTTAAGTAATTCTCTGCCTATACCCTTACCTCTGTAACTTTTAATAACTGCAATTCTGCCAAAGTGATAACCTTTTAATTCTTCATCATAAAAAATTCTGGCAGTTCCGATAGGCTTTTCCTTGTCATAACATACTAAATGAATTGCAGTATTATCAATATCATCAAATTCATTTTTAAAGCCTTGTTCATCAATGAAAACCTCTTGGCGAATATCCTTTGCTTCTTTTGGTAATTTATCGTAAGCCTTAATCTCCATTTCGTACCAATCCTTTAAAATCACTTTCTGTTATTATAACAGAAATTACGACAAAATAAAACTTTTTCTTTTCTATTATATAAGGGAAATCTGTCCAAGAAAGAAACCATATAAATAGTATATAAAACCTTTGCTATTTTTTTGTAAATATTAATTGCAAACACCAATATAATCTGTTATAATGATGTAATGGTAACTACATATTGTTACCTTATTGTCAAATAAACTGACAAAAGTTATATTATAGTAAAAACTTTATTAATATTTTGAAACACTATATTACAAAAGGAATATTTTATATTTATGAGAATAAGAAAGAAAAAGTGGGCAGCTCTTGAACTGGCAGAATGTCCTTTTTATACTAAAGAACCTGACCAATACAAAGGTAAATGGATGAGTTGGTTCAAGAAAGAACAGCCTATTCACCTTGAAGTTGGTTGTGGCAAAGGTACATTTGCCGGTACTATGGCAAAGAACCACCCTGATATTAACTATATTGCAGTTGATATTAAGGAAGATATGCTTGGCGTTGCAAGAAGAAATGTTGTAAAAATCTTTGGTGAACAGGAAGTAAATAACCTTGTGCTAGTACAGAAAAACTGTGAGCAAATCGGTGACACTTTCTCCTCAGAAGATAACATCGAAAGAATGTACATTAACTTCTGTAACCCTTGGCCTAGAGAAAAACATAAGAAAAGAAGACTAACTTTCCCTAGAAAGTTAGTTCAGTATAGAGAGTTTCTACCTGATAATGGTGAAATTCACTTTAAAACCGATGATGATGAACTTTTTGAAGAAAGCATTGAGTACTTTAAGGAATGTAACTTTGAAATTACAGAGATTACATATGACCTACATAATAGTGATACTGATGGTGGTCCTATGACTGAACATGAAAAAATGTTTTCTGATGAAGGTATAAAGATTAAGTATTTGACTGCTGTTAAAAAGTAAGGAAGAATATATATGAAGAGAAAGACTAAATTCTTTCTTCTGCTAGGGCTGATTGTCTCAGTTGCAATGTCAAGTGGTTGTAGTTTCCCCGGGTTTACCTCAATGGACAGTATGATGCATCCACCTAAAGCAACAGGCACTAAGGCTGAGATTCAAGAAGTAATCGAAGAAAATGCAGGGGAGGATTATGTTCTTGATTATCCTAAAAGTGGCAACAATCGCAGTGCAATTACTATGTATGACCTTGACGGTGATGAGATTGAGGAGGCAGTTGTTTTCTTAACTGTTAAACCGGACACTACCGATGCAACAACTCATATGTATGTGATTGATGAAGCTGAAGATGAAAAGTGGAAGATTGTGGGTGACTTTACAAACAAGAACAATGATATTGATTGTCTGGAATTTAGTGATTTAAACGGTGACGGTTTAACTGATATTATAGTTGGTTGGAATACATATACTGTAAATCAGAATAACCTTTACTGTTATATGAATGGCAAGAAAGAAATGAAAGAAATCAATACAGGAGAAACCTATACAAGCCTTGTAACAGGTAACTTTATTGATAACTCTAAAAGTGAGATTATGACAATGAACCTTACCACAACAGATACTCCTGCTAACGGTAAGCTTGTTACTATTGACAGCGATAACTCTGTTTCTTCAATGAGTGTTGATATGGATGCAGATGTTGGCAAATTTGTTTCTTGCAGTTTAGGTATGTTAAGTACAAAGGAAGTTGGAGTTTTTGTTGATGGTATAACTTCATCAAATGACTACAACACTCAGGTGCTTTTCTATAATCAAAAGACTAAAAGGCTGGAAAATCCTATTTACAAAAAGGCAAACAGAGGCAGACTTTCAACACAGAGAAGTACAACAACTACTTGTGAAGATATAGATAATGACGGTATTATGGAAATACCTATTGTTAAGAAATTACCTGTACTTGAAAATTTGAGAAACAGTAATGTTTCTTACGAAACTTCTTGGTGTAATTACGATAACAACGGTAATTCTGCGAAAACAAAAAGTACAGTAATTATTAATGATAAGTACGGTTATTCAATTAATATTCCTAATGAATGGATAAATAACTACACTGCTTACTTTAATAGTGACTCATCTGTACTCACTTTCCGTCAAGTAGTTACAGACAGAAAGACTAAAAAACAATCTTTAGGTAAAAATATGGTAACATATATTTCTACCTTAACTAATGATTGGACTAATGTTGGTTCAAAACAAGGATATACAAAGATAGATGATGTTGGTCAGTATTCTTACGGATACAAGATTGACAAGAACATCCCATATAAATTTACTAAAGAGAATGCTACAAATATTTTTGTACCTAAGGAAGATAGTGAGTCAATTGCTATTTCTCCAACAGAGGCATCTAACTTAAAGTAAAAGAATTTTTATATAAATTTTTCGGAGGTAAACACAATGAAAAAGATTTTAGTATGTGAAGACGAAGATGCAATTCGTGATTTTGTGGTTATTAACCTTACAAGAGCAGGTTATGAAGTAACAGAAGCTACTAACGGTGAAGAAGCACTTCAAAAGTATGATGAATTTAACGGTGACTTTGATGTTGCTATTCTTGATATTATGATGCCGGGTATTGACGGTTTACAGGTTTGTAAGGAACTTCGTAATATGAACAGTGGTATCGGTATTATTATGCTATCAGCCAGAACTCAAGAAATGGATAAGGTAACAGGTCTGATGCTTGGTGCTGATGACTATATTACAAAGCCATTTTCACCATCAGAACTAACTGCAAGAGTTGACTCACTTTACAGAAGGGTTGTAATGTCTGAAGCTAACAGTGAAAACAACTTTAAAGAAGAACTAAAGAGTGGTATCTTTACTCTTAACTTAAGAAACCGTTCATTAACAAAGAATGGTACTATTATTGAACTTACTCAGGTTGAATTCCAAATTATGGAATACTTCTTTAGTAAACCGGGTACTGCCCTAGACAGAACAGATATTCTAAATCATGTTTGGGGTGAACAGTATGTTGGTGAAGAAAAGATTGTTGATGTTAACATTCGTAGGTTAAGAATGAAAGTAGAGGATGAACCATCAAACCCTAAGTACATTGTTACTGTTTGGGGTCTTGGTTACAAGTGGGACGCTTAAAAATCATATAGGTAGGAGAAATTATGACAAGTGGTATTACAAAGAGATGGCTACTTAACATACTAAGTGTTGTTGCTCTTATTATTGTAGCTATTGTGCTGTGTCTTTCCTTTATGATTAGGGCTTACTACTACGATAGTGTTGAACAGTCTATTTCTGTTAGATGTAACGAACTAACCAAGGTTTTTGATGAAGTTGATTCTGATACAACAACAGATTTCCTTACGACTGCTCAACAGTATATTGAGGATTTTCCGGATAAAAATCAACTTGAACTTCAGTCACTTAATTCAGTAGGCAGAGTAACTCTTACTTCTACAGGTTTCTTACCTGACGAAAAGGAAGAAATGCCTGACTTTGATGAAGCGTTAAAAAGTCCAAACGGCTATGCAGTATGCAGAAGTACACTTACTTCCGGTGAAAAAGTTTTTGCCGGTACTAAGATTATTACAAGTCAAGACGGTACAGTGCTTGGTGCTATCAGATATGTTACTTCTTTAAGCGACATTAACTTTACTATTATTGCTTACATAGTAATTTTTTCACTGATAGGTGCAATAATTATTTTTGCCGTACTTATATCCGGTAGGTTCTTTGTTCGCTCTATTGTTGGTCCTATCAAGGAAATGTCCCAGACTGCAAGGAACATTGCGTCAGGTGACTTTGAAACAACAAAAATTACAAGTAAATATGATGATGAAATCGGTGACCTTGCTGAGTCTATAAACTATATGGCTCATGAACTTAAGCAAACCGAACAACTGAAGAATGACTTTATCAGTAGAGTCAGTCACGAACTGAGAACTCCGCTAACTGCCATTAAGGGTTGGTCAGAAACAATGCTACTTACCGGTACAGATATTGACCAAGGTACTTTTAAGAAGGGCATGACCATTATCCTTAAGGAGTCCGGCAGACTTACAAGTATTGTTGAAGAACTGCTTGATATTAGCCGTATTCAAAGTGGCAGAATGAAACTAATGACTGAGAAAATCGACTTAGTGGCAGAACTTGATGAAGCAGTTTATATGCTAAAGGAACGGTCAATTCAAGAGAGAAAGCACCTTATGTTCGATTCTCCGATAGAACCATTCCCAGCTGTTATGGGTGACAAGAACAGACTAAGACAAGTGTTCTTGAATATTATAGACAATGCTCTAAAATATACACCTGAGGGTGGTAATGTTATAGTACAAATTCTTAATAAAGAAACTAATATTGAAGTGCTTATTTCCGATACCGGTTGTGGTATTGCACCGGAAGATTTGCCAAAGGTTAAGGATAAGTTCTATAAAGCTAATCAGAATGTTGGTGGCAGTGGTATTGGTCTTGCTGTTGCTGATGAAATTGTACAAATGCATGGTGGTACACTTGATATTGAAAGTGGTATCGGTGTGGGAACTACTGTGAAAATTTCTATTCCTGTTTATGACGAAAGTCAAAGTAAGGAAGATAAGGGAGAAAACTAATGTCTCGAGAAAAAACTAAGAAAATTACTTCAATCGGTGGTTCAGCCCTAATTGAAGGTATTATGATGCGTGGACCTAAGAAAACTACAGTTGCAGTTAGAATGGGTAAGGACGATATTTATACTGAGGATATTTCCTTTACAGGCTTAACTCAGAAACATAAATTCTGTAGATTACCTCTGATTCGTGGTGTTTGTGGTCTTGTTGACTCAATGAGATTAAGCTATAAAAGTTTGATGATTTCTGCCGATAAGGCTATTGAGGCCGGTGAAATTGAGGAGGAAGAACCATCAAAGTTTGAAAGGTGGCTTGATGATAAATTTGGTGATAAGCTGGTAAAAATCTTAATGGTATTTGCATCAATTATCGGTGTTGCCTTTGCAGTTGCATTGTTCTTCTTTGTACCGTCATTTCTATATGACCTTGTTTGTAAGGTAACAGATGTTGGTGAAAGCAGACTGTTTAAGTCAGTTTTTGAAGGTGTGCTAAAGATTGTATTGTTCTTAGGTTACATTGTTATTTGTAGCCGTATGCAGGAAATGAAGAGAGTGTTTATGTACCATGGTGCAGAACATAAAACAATTTTCTGTTACGAAAATGATGAAGAATTAACTGTAGAAAATGTTAGAAAGCATAAGCGTTTCCACCCAAGATGTGGTACAAGTTTCCTTGTAATTATGCTTATTCTGGGTATCTTAATCGGTCTGTTTGTACCGGTTGCACCATTTGGTATTAACTGGCTTAGACCTGTTATTAAGATTTTACTTATTCCTATTACTTGTGGTATCGGTTATGAACTTATTAAGGTTTGTGGCAGATACGACAACACAATAACTCACATTATTTCAGCTCCCGGTATGTGGGCTCAGAGAATTACAACTAAAGAACCTGACGATAGTATGATTGAAGTTGCTATTGAGGCTATTAAAGATGTTATTCCTGATGACGGTAGTGATATTATCAAATGATTTTAGCTGAAATGAAAAATAAACTTTCTTCAGAACTTAACAGTGAAGAAAGTAAAAGTATTATTGAAATGGTTACAGGATTTGACTCAATGGGTCAAATCCTTAATTCAAAAAAAGAGGTTTCAAAGGAACAAGAAAAAGAAATTCTTGAAATCTTACATAAACGACAAAATGGCTATCCTTTACAGTATATACTTGGTAAGTGGTCCTTTATGGGCAATGATTACTTTGTAGGTGAGGGTGTGCTGATTCCAAGGGACGACACAGAAGTTGTGGTAAGTAGTGTCATCCCTTATTTGCGTAATATAGACAGTCCAAAGATTTTAGACTTATGTTCAGGCAGTGGAATAATTCCTATTACATTAAAGAAAATGTTTTCAAGTAGTGAAGTCCATGCTTTGGAATTGTCAGATAAAGCAATTGTATATTTAGAGAAAAATATCAAATTCCATAATTGCAATATTATTTTGCATAAAGGTGATTTGAATTTACTTTACAAAGACTTTGAAGAAGGTTACTTTGACTTAATCATCAGTAACCCACCATATATTAAGCAAGAAGATATGTTAACCTTACAAGAAGAAGTAAAAAGCGAACCTACTATGGCACTTGAGGGTGGAGTAACAGGTCTTGACTTTTACAAGGCTATTGTGTCAAAATACAGCAGTAAGCTGAAAAAAGGTGGTATGCTGAGTTTTGAACTTGGTGAAAATCAGTTTGATGATGTAAAAGCTATGATGACAGAAAAAGGATTTGTAAATATAAAGGAATTTTTAGACTTAGGAAATATTCAGAGGGCTATAAATGGGACTTATCTTTTATAATAGAAAGTTTGTTCGATTTTTTAGTTGACTTTTTGTATAACCATAATTTATAATAAGTAAGAACTAAGTCCTATTTTTGGGACAATGAAAAGGATGTATTATTATGGCAGTAGATAAGAATAAAGCGTTACAGACAGCTCTTAGTCAGATAGAAAAACAATTTGGTAAAGGTGCAGTAATGCGTCTTGGACAGAATGAACATATGAGTGTAGGTCATGTTAGTACAGGTTCTTTGGGACTTGATATTGCCCTTGGCATCGGTGGCTTACCTCGTGGCAGAATTATTGAAATTTACGGACCTGAATCTTCCGGTAAAACAACACTGTCACTTCACTGTATTGCCGAAGGTCAGAAAGATGGTGGCAATGTTGCATTTATTGATGTTGAACATGCTCTTGACCCGGTATACGCAGAAGCTCTTGGTGTTGATATTGATAACCTTCTTGTTGCTCAGCCTGATACAGGTGAAGATGCTTTGGAAATTGCAGAGGCTCTTATTCGTTCAGGTGCTATTGATGTACTTGTAGTTGACTCAGTAGCAGCACTTGTACCAAAGGCTGAAATTGAGGGTGAAATGGGTGACTCTCATGTTGGTCTACAGGCAAGATTAATGTCACAAGCACTTAGAAAACTTGCCGGTGCTATTAATAAAAGTAACTGCGTTGCAATTTTCATCAATCAGCTTAGAGAAAAGGTCGGTGTTGTTTACGGCAATCCTGAAGTTACACCGGGTGGTAGAGCATTAAAGTTCTATTCTTCCGTAAGACTTGAAGTTAGAAAAGCTGAAGCTATTAAGGTTAACGGTGAAGTTATCGGTAACCGTACTAAGGTTAAGGTTGTAAAGAACAAGATTGCACCACCATTTAAAGAGGCTTACTTCGACATTATGTACGGTAAGGGTATCTCCAGAATCGGTGAACTTATCGACCTTGCAGTTGATACAGATGTTATCAACAAGGCAGGTGCTTGGTTTAGCTATGGTGAAACAAGACTTGGTCAAGGTAGAGATAAGGTTAAGATGCTACTTGAAGAAAATGAAGAATTGGCTAAGGAAATTGAAGAAAAGGTACTTGCCAATATTGACCACCTAAGAGAAACTAAGAAAATGAAAAAGGGAGCTAAAGTACCTGAAATTACACCAAATATTCCTTCACCGGCTGAAAAGAAAACAGCTAAGAAAGAACCTGCAAAGAAAGCACCGGCTAAAGCTGATGCAAAGCTTGATATTTTGGTTGAAGACTAATGGTTGTTACTGCCGTTGAGCCTAGGAGAAAGTCATTTTCTGCACTGTATATTGACGGTGAATTTGCAATGAAGCTTGATACAGAAACTTTACTTGCAAATCATATTCGTGCAGGTGTAGAAATAGATGATGAAGACTTGCATAACCTTGTAATAGAAAGCAACAACAAGAGGGCTAAAGAAAAGGCACTTTGGCTAATATCCTATCGTGACCATAGCGAAAAGGAACTTGTTGACAAGATTAAGAGAGATTATAGCGAAGAATCGGCACTTGCTGCCGTAGCAAAGCTAAAGGACTTAGGTCTTGTAAATGACGAAAACTATGCAAGAAGATATTACAAGGAACTAACCCTTGGCAGTAAGCACATTTCACCAAGAGGTGCAAAGTATAAGTTAATGGAAAAGGGCATTGACCGTAATCTTATTGACATTATAATGGAAGAAACCGAAGTTGACCAAAGGGAACAGATAAGAATTATTATTGAGAAAAAATATAAGAATTTCACCACAGATGAAAAGTACAAGAGGAGAGCAATCTCAGGACTACAGAGAAAGGGCTTTTCTTGGGATGACATTAAGTCTGTTATGAGTGAATATGAAGGGGAAAATTATGGCTACTAAAGTTAGTATTGTTTCGCTTGGCTGTGCAAAGAACCAAGTAGATGCTGAAATGCTTTTCTATAAGATTAGAGAAGCCGGTTATGAAATCTCGGAAGATCCCGGTGTTTGTGATGTGGCAATCGTAAATACTTGTGGTTTCATTGAGTCAGCAAAGCAAGAAAGTATTGATGAAATTCTTGAACTTTCTACTCTTAAGAGAGAAGGTCAGATTAAGAAGATTATTGTTACAGGTTGTCTTGCCGAAAGATATAACAACGATATGATGAAAGAAATGTGCGAGATTGACGCAGTAGTTGGTATCGGTGCAAATAATGATATTGTTGCTATTCTTGATAAGGTTATGGATGATGAGAAAGTTCAGGCTCATCCTGATAAGCTACTTATGCCACTAGAAGGCAAAAGACTACAGTCAACACCTCAGCATACTGCATATATTAAGATTTCCGAAGGTTGTGACAACCGTTGTACTTACTGTGCAATTCCACTTATTCGTGGTGGTCACAGAAGCCGTAAGATGGAAAATATTATTGAAGAAGCAAAAGGTCTTGCAAGTAAAGGTGTTAAGGAACTTAATGTTATTGCTCAAGATACCACAAGATATGGTATGGACCTTTATGGCGAATACAAGTTGGCAGAACTTTTAAAAGAACTTTGCAAAATAGATGGACTAAAGTGGATAAGAGTGCTATACTGTTATCCGGATAAGATTACAGATGAACTTATTGATGTTATCAAGAATGAGGACAAAATCTGTAAATATATCGACTTACCACTTCAACATTGTAACAAAGATGTTCTTCGCAGAATGAACCGTTCAGGTGATAAGGATGAATTACTTGCTTTACTAAGAAAGTTAAGAAAAGAAATTCCTAACCTTGTTATCCGTACAACATTTATTGCAGGTTTCCCAGGTGAAACTGAAGAAGAATTTACTGAACTTTGCGAATTTATTAAGGAAGCAAAGTTTGAGAGAATGGGTTGTTTCCCATATAGTATTGAAGAAGGTACTCCGGCAGCTACTTTCCCTGACCAAATTGATGAAGATGTAAAGAACCATAGAGCTGAGATTCTTATGGATCAGCAAAGCTACATAATGGATGAATTCTTACAGAATCAGATTGGTAAAGAAATGGAAGTTGTATGCGAGGGCTATGACAGATATGCCGAATGTTACTTTGGCAGAAGTTATCAGGATGCACCTGATGTTGATACAGTAACTTTCTTTACAGCAGGTGAAGATAAACCGACTGTTGGAGAATTTTATAAAATTAAAATCACCGACTTTATTGACAGTTCACTTGTTGGTGAAATTATTTAATAGGATTGATTAGATGAACCTACCAAACAAATTGACATTACTAAGAATTATCTTAGTACCATTTTTCATTATTGCAATGCTGGTTAACTTTCCTTTCCACTACTTAGTGGCAGGTTGTATATTTGGTGTTGCATCTGTTACAGATACACTTGACGGTAAAATTGCAAGAAGCAGAAACCTTGTAACTGACTTCGGAAAATTTGCAGACCCATTAGCAGACAAAATTCTTGTTCTGACTGCTTTAGTTTGTTTTTTGCAAGTTGGGTTACTTGGTTCTTTCGGTGCAATACCGGTTATCATAGTGTTGTTTAGAGAATTTGCCGTTTCCGGTATAAGGCTGGTTGCTGCTTCAAGTGGCAAGGTTGTTGCTGCTAATATTTGGGGCAAAATCAAAACAGTTTCTCAGATGGTAGGTATCTCAGTTATATTTGCTATGCAAGTTGTACTTGAAGTGCTTAATGCAATGAAAGTTTCTACAGGATTTATTACTGAAGTTTTCTATTACATAGGCAATGGCCTGATTTGGATATCTACAGTATTCACTTTGATTAGTGGCATTATTTATCTAAAGGATAATATCAGTTTCCTAAAAGATAACTAAAACTAAAATGAAAAGAGATTTGGAAAATGAAAGTTAAAAGAATTTTATCATTTTTATTAGTAGTTGTTATTGCTGTTTCTTTAGTTGGTTGTACAAGTAATGAATATTGCAGTAGTCCATCAGAGGCTTATGAAAATAACAAAACACAAAATAGTGCAATTTATATTAAAAGAGGCATTACCAAAGCACAGGTAAGCGATGATGTAATTATTTGGATTGCCCATAATAATAAGACAGATATTGTACTTGCACCTATGATGGTTAAGGATAATAAATATTATTTTGCCGGTAAAGAGTCCGACTATTACATTCCGGATATTTCAAGAAAATGTGTAAAAAGTTCTATGTGGAACAGTTATAAACTTGATAACGGTGCTAAGCTGAAAGTTCACTTGATTAGAGCCAAAACAAGAAAGATAAAAGAGGCTGACGGTCATAAAGTTTTTGCTATTAAGGATAGACACTATATGGTTGTTTGGACTTACGAAAAATAATTTTTAAGCAAGAGTTTTTACTCTTGCTTTTTTCTTTATCTAAGTATATAATAGTGGTGATATTAAAAAGGCTTTGATTGGGAGAAGTATTCATTTTGATTTTGTCAGAGAGTAAACGCCATTGGCTGAAAGCGTTTTCAAAGGATTTTTGAAGAAATGCACCCATGAGCTGACAAAGGGAAAGTAGTATCTTTGTCCGTATTTCTGCGTTAAGGATTTGAGGGTTGCTTTGATTTTTGTTTATAAATCGGAAAGACCAAACTCAGGTGGAACCACGATATATTCGTCCTGTACTTTTGTACAGGGCTTTTTTATTACAAAAATTTTTTACAGCATAATATATAATATAAAGTCTCATAGGAGTTGAAAAATAAGAATGTTCGAAACTATGAAATCTGACCTTGATGCCGTAATGGAGAGAGATCCGGCTGCCAGAAACAGACTGGAAGTTTTCTTCCTTTACTCAGGATACAAGGCAGTAAGAAGTCACAGAAGAGCCAACTGGTTCTTTAGACATAATATGAAATTTATCGCTAGATTTATCAGTCAGCGTTCAAGACACAAAACAGGTATTGAAATTCATCCCGGAGCTACTATCGGCAAAGGTCTTTTCATCGACCATGGTATGGGTGTTGTTATTGGTGAAACAACGGAAATCGGTGAGAACTGTACTCTTTATCAGGGTGTAACCCTTGGTGGTACAGGTAAAGATACAGGCAAAAGACATCCAACTTTAGGCAACAATGTTCTTGTTGGTTGTGGTGCTAGGGTGCTAGGACCTTTTAAGGTTGGTGACAATGCAAGAATCGCTGCCGGAGCAGTAGTTCTTAATGAAATCCCACCTGACTCAACTGCAGTCGGTGTACCTGCTCAAGTAGTAAAAATGCATGGTGAAAGAATTGATATTCTTGACCAAATTCATTACACCAATCCGGTAACACAACAAATTCAAAGACTTAATAACGAAATTGAAGAACTTAAAAAGCGTTTGGAGGATAAAAAATGATTTTATATAACACATTAGGTAACAAGAAGATGGAGTTTGTTCCACATACAGAGGGCAAGGTTGGAATGTATACTTGTGGTCCTACAGTTTACCACTATGCACATATCGGTAACTTGCGTACCTACATTATGGAAGATGTACTTGAAAAATATCTTCGTTACATTGGCTATGATGTAAAGAGAGTTATGAACATTACCGATGTAGGTCATTTATCAAGTGATGCCGATACAGGTGAGGACAAAATGCTTGCCGGTGCTAAGAGAGAACACAAGACAGTTCTTGAAATTGCAAAATTCTATACAGATGCTTTCTTTGATGATTGCAAGAAACTTAATATCAAAAGACCTGATGTGGTTGAACCTGCAACACATTGTATTCCTGAATTTATTAAGATGGTAGATACCCTTCTTAAGAAGGGTTATGCTTATGAAGCAGGTGGCAATGTTTACTTTGACACATCAAAACTAGATGAATACTATGTATTCGGTAATCAGAACCAAGATGACCTGGCAGTTGGTGTTCGTGATGATGTTGATGAAGATGAAAATAAAAGAAACAAAACTGACTTTGTACTATGGTTTACAAAGAGTAAGTTTGATGACCAAGAACTAAAGTGGGAAAGCCCTTGGGGTTACGGTTATCCCGGTTGGCATATTGAATGTTCTGCAATTTCAATTAAGCACCTAGGTGAATACCTAGATATTCATTGTGGTGGTGTTGATAATGCATTCCCTCACCATACAAACGAAATTGCTCAAAGTGAAGCATATATCGGTCACAAGTGGTGTCCTTATTGGTTTCATGTAACTCATCTACTGGATGCAAGAGGTAAAATGAGTAAGAGCAAGGGTGGTTTCTTAACTGTATCTTTACTTGAAGAAAAAGGCTACAACCCTGTTGTATATAGAATGTTCTGCTTACAGTCACACTACCGTAAGCCACTAACATTTAGCTATGATAACCTTGACAATACTGCTAAGGCATACAACAAGTTGGTTAAGAAAATTTCTAACCTTAACCCTACCGGTGAACCTAATATGGAAGAGGCTCAGCCATTTATTGATAAGTTTAAGGAAAATATGGATAACGACCTAAACACATCTCTAGGTATTACAAGCATTTATGATGTACTAAAGGCTAACATTAGTGATGCAACAAAGATTTATCTTCTAAATGACTTTGACAAGGTTCTAAGCCTTGACCTTGTAAAGACTGCTAACAAGCTAAAGGAAGAAAAGAATTCTTCTGTTGATACTGCAAAGGTTGAAGAACTTATCAGAAAAAGAACAGAAGCAAGAGCTAACAAAGATTGGGCAACTGCTGATGCTATTCGTGATGAACTTAACGCAATGAATGTTGTAATCAAGGATACACCTGAAGGTATTACTTGGTCAGTAAAATAATTAAATTATAGAATATTTCAAAACCCTCCACATAAATATATTGTGGAGGGTTTCCTCTATTATGGGTACATATTTGGAGGTCAGTATGCGTTTATTTATTCTTGACAAAAAGGGCTTGGCTATTGTTCTTTGTTGTCTTATGGTGACAATAATAGCAATAGGAATTTTGACAAATACAGGAATGAAAGCAGTACAAACTGCAACTGAGCAAAAGGAACTTCCCATTTATTCTGTTGAAACAGATAAAAAGCAAGTTGCAATTTCTTTTGATGCTGCATGGGGTGATGAACAAACCCATAAGCTACTTGATATTCTGAAAAAGTATAAGGTAAAGTCTACATTTTTCTTAGTAGGAGATTGGGTAGATAAATATCCTGATGATGTAAAGGATATTCATAAGGCAGGTCACGACATAGGCAACCACAGTGACACCCATCCACATTTAACTCAAATGAGTGTTGATGAACAGAAAAAGCAAATTGAAGATTGTAATAACAAGGTAAAAGAACTGACAGGTGAAAGGCCTAAACTTTTCAGACCACCTTATGGTGACTACAACACAACTGTTGTGCAAAGTGTAAAAAGCCTTAATATGTATTGTGTTCAATGGGATATTGATTCCCTAGATTGGAAAGACCCTACACCGGCAGAAATGGTGGATAGAATTGTGCCAAAACTACAAAACGGCAGTATTATCCTTATGCATAACGGTGCTAAGAATACACCTGAGGCTTTACCTATGATTATAGAGGCAGTCAGAGATAGTGGTTATGAGTTTGTGCCTCTTTCTAAACTTGTTTGTGATAATTGTAAAGTGGATTATAAAACCGATGTTACCGGCCGAACCCTTAAAGAGTAGTTTTTTAATTCTATTTGTGGGTTAAGGTGAAAATAAAATTTACTATACTAATTAAGGTTTGTGGTGCTAGAACTTGCCTTGTTATGTGGTAGATATTTAGAATTAGTAGA
>OLSB01001032.1_pt1 | contig 29602 bp, 27 predicted proteins | sample 1672071 | NCBI WGS metagenome assembly OLSB01 (sample SAMEA3136642, study PRJEB25190) | human gut metagenome | biome: human gut; feature: human-associated habitat; material: faeces | place: Austria | collected 2013 | reverse complement strand
TATTCTCTGCCATTTGGGCTGTTTTTGTGCTGTCCGCACAATCTGGGGCTGTTCATTATGCGCCGCCGCCTGCTTTGCTTGTTTATTTTATCGTCACGGTCACATAGATAACGTGTCCGTCTATCGCCGCTATGATCTCGTTTACAAGGCCCGTGAACAGCTTGATGTTGCTCGCGTCGGCATTCATAAGCTTGCTGAGGATGCCGTCGAAGTCGTCGCCCGCGCCGTTGGCCGTCACGGTTATGTTCTTGAGCAGCGTAACGGTACCTTTTTCCGTGGCTACGCTGGTGCCCTTCGCTATCACCATTTTAAACTCATTGCCGTCATTTTTAACTCCGGTCTTGAGCTCGATGCACTTTTCAACGGCGGCCGCCACGGTCTCCGCATCGGCGCTGTTGTCAATGGTGAGATTGTCCGTCACGCCGTCCTTGAAGCCGAGCTTCTCTGTGCCTATCTGGATATAGGAGCCGTTTACTATCGTGACGGAGTTGCCTATCCTTTTATCATAAAAAAAGTTTCCGAATTTTGTGAGCTCCTGCATCGCGGCATCGGCCTTGGCGCTGTCGGTGGGAGTCGCGGTGATGAGCCGTCCGCCCTCGGCGTCCTGACCGTAGATATTGAGCGTGCAGCTCTTGCCGTTTACGCTGGCCTTGACAGTCGCAAAATTATAGTCATACGCCTCGGAGAACATCTCCCTGGGACTGAATTTGCCGTCCACGCCTGTCTCGTACTCGTTGCTCGTTTCGCTCATGCCGAGCTTCTTGAGGTCCTCGCCGGGTACAATACTGACGGATACCTTCGCGGTGCTTACCTCGGCGTCCGGTATGTACAGCAGCGAGCTGTAATCGGCGAGCACGTCAAGGCTGAGGCTTGCGTCGCCCGCGGAAGCGACGACGGATATGACCTTCTCATCGGTGGTGACGAGCAGACGGCTTATCATGACCATCATCTGAGCGCGGGTGAGGTTTGCCTTGGGCTTGAAGCTGCCGTCGGGATAGCCGGCTATGACCTCGGTGAGGTTCATGGCGGCAACGGAGGCCTTGAACACATCGGAGATGCTTGCGCTGTCGGTAAACTGCGGCTTCATCCCGTCAGTGTCCAGCTTGAAGGCGCGGCAGAGCATGGTCGCCGCCGCTTCGCGGGTGATGTTCGCCTTGGGTCTGAAGGTGCCATCGGGATAGCCGCCGATGACTCCGGCCTTTACGCACATTGCGATGTAAGGCGCAAGATTGCTGTTGGGGTCAACGTCGGTGAATTCGAGCTTTGCCTTCTCAGTGTAGCCCATGAAGTTCGCAACCACCTTAGCAAACTGCTCGCGGGTGATGTTGTTCTCGGGTTTGAAGCTGCCGTCGGGATAGCCGCCGACAATGCCCGCATCTGCCACAAGATAAATTGCATCCTTTGCCCAGTAGCCGTCCGGCACGTCGCTGAACTTTACACTGTTGGCCGCAAACGCGGGCACGGCAAGCGCAAAGACCATAATTACGCACAAAACAAGGGCTATGGTTTTCTTAGCTTTCATTTGACAGCACTCCTTACTTAAATAATAATATGCGTTAATAATATCATTAAAAACGGGAAATGGCAATTGATTTGCTTGTTTTTTCAATACAAATAATTTCCGGGTGAAAAAGATTGTGAATTTTTTGTTTATATTATTGACATCCTATATAGAAATTGTTATATTTTTATCGAATTCCGATATGTATGACTGCAATCGGTTTCATTTGGTCTCATTTTACAGGAGGTAACACTTATGGCAAATCGTATTATTCTTAATCCGGTATCCTACCACGGCGCGGGAGCAATCGCAGAGATCCCCAACGAGCTCAAGTCCCGTGGCTTCAAAAAAGCATTTATCTGCACCGGCGGCCACACCGCCAGATCCGAGGGCATGGCTAAGATCCGCGAATATCTGGACAAAGCGGGCATCGCCCACACCACCTTCAGTGAGGTCAAACCCAACCCCACCATCGAAAACGTTCAGTCCGGCGTTAAGGCCTTCCATGAGTCCGGCTCCGACTGCATCGTTGCCGTGGGCGGCGGCTCGGCCATGGATACCGCCAAGGCCATCGGCATTATAGCTGCAAACCCCGAATTTGCGGACGTGCGCAGTCTTGAGGGCGTTGCCCCCACCAAGCATCATGCCGTGTTCACCGTCGCTGTACCCACCACCGCCGGTACGGCCGCCGAAGTAACCATCAACTATGTCATCACCGACGTGGAGAAAAAGCGCAAGTTCGTCTGCGTCGACGCCAACGACATCCCCGAGGTCGCAGTGGTCGACCCCGATATGATGGCCTCCATGCCCGCAGCCCTCACCGCCTCCACCGGCATGGACGCCCTGACCCACGCCATCGAGGGCCTTATCACCAATGCCGCCTGGGAGATCACCGATATGTTCCATCTGGAGGCTATACGCCTTATCTCCGCCAATCTGCGCGACGCCGTTAAGAACGATCCCGACGGACGCAAGGGCATGGCTCTGGGTCAGTATATCGCCGGCATGGGCTTCTCCAACGTCGGACTGGGCATCGTTCACAGCATGGCCCACGGTCTGAGCGCTCTGTACGACACTCCCCACGGCGTGGCCTGCGCCATTCTCCTTCCCATGGGCTTGGAGTACAACGCCGATTACTCCGGCGAGAAATACCGCGATCTGGCCAAGGCCATGGGTGTTGCCGATGTTGACTCCATGTCTCAGGCTGAGTACCGCAGGGCCGCCATCGACGCGGTGAAAAAGCTCAGTCAGTACGTCGGCATCCCCGCCGATCTCAAGGGCATCGTTAAGGATGAGGATATCCGCTTCCTTGCCGAAAGCGCATACGCTGACGCCTGCCGCCCCGGCAATCCCCGCGAGACCAGCATCGAGGAGATCGAAGCTCTCTACCGCAGTATGCTGTGATACTTATTGAAATTTGTAAATATCTCCCGCGATCTGATGATCGCGGGAGATATTTCAGTTTGTGGAAAAAGATGACGTTTGCTTAGTAAAAGAAACGTCGTCGCGAACGGTATGCAGTCCGCGACGACGTGGTACGCCCGACGGGATTCGAACCCACGACCTTCAGAGTCGGAGTCTGACACTCTATCCAGCTGAGCTACGGGCGCATTTGCCCATGTATTATAACAAATCGGACTGTCAATGTAAAGCAAAATTTGGCCGGGCATCAGAACTCGATGACTACGGGATCTGCTGTGAAGCTGCTGATGGTCGCCGTGCCGCTTTTGAAGTACAGCACAACGCAGTTGCCGTCGCCCGGGGCGTAAAGGCTCCTGAGATTTTCATAGTCTTTAAGCATATGCTCGCAGGCATCCACGCTGTCGTCGGCATAGACCTCGCCGTCGACGCGTATCCATTCTCCGCCGCGCATGGCGCATATCTCTACCTTCGGGTTTTTGCTTATTTGCCTGAAAAGCTCCTTCCTTTTGCCTGTCTGGATGCCGAGCCTGCCCTTGTACAGGTCAACCGTTCCGAAGGGTCTTACCCTTGGCTGATCCCCATCCACGGTAGCAAGATAATAGGTTCCGGCTTCCTTCAAAAAATCATAAATACGCTGCATGATCAAACCTCCAAAGTCTATTTTGTGTATATACCGAGTATGCTCTCGTGGGGCTCCGTCGACCGCCCCGCCATTACGTCCATCGTCAGCTCAAACGTCCTGTTCCACGGGAAGCGGTAATTTTCAAGCTCAATGCCGCCCCAGCCGCGCTCCGAATATGGCTCAAGAGATGATATGAAGTTGCTCCGCTCCAGATTCTCAATGACGGCTTTGCTCTCCTCCTCCATCCTGCCGACGGCAAAATCGAGCACGGAGGCCGTATCAATGACCGGAGACGCGAAGTTGTCGGGATTCCCGCCCATCTCCGTGACCTTCCCGGCGGTTTCGGCGCGAACGATGTTGCGGTAGCAGATATCCTTTATTATCACATCCGCAAGCACTTTCATATGTCCCCGCTCAGAGCTTTCGCTTATATCGCCGTTTACAAGATACGCATAACGGGCTATTCCGTGGCTTATGGCGGTACCGGTGAGGTTTGCCATGTCGAGCATCCCGCTGTAGGCGATGAGCTTACCGAGCTCGACTTTTTTGCAGAGGCTTTCGCGGAAATCATTGCCGTAGGCGTTGTTACCCGCGTCCATCAGGATGACAGGTCTGCCCTCGTCGAGGCAGGAGTTGAGTGTATCTATAAGCTCCCTGCAATAGCGGTTTTTTCTGCTCCCGTCCTCAGGCTTTGTGAGGACAAGCACCTGAAGCTCCGCGCTCCCGCTCTGCTCGATATCGAAAAATTCAAAGTGCTCGGCAACGATATCCTCAAGCGCCCTGTAGTCAAAGTCACAGGCTGCCTCGTCCTGCGTACCGCCGAAATACCGCACGTTCGCAGTCGTGCCCTGCCAGCCTGTATCCTCAAGATAAAGCTTCGCCAGCGCTTTGAAGCCCATGTCATCAACGCCGGACAGGAGCGCGTCGCCCTCGCGCAGGAGGGTCCTTATATATTCTATCTCGTTTTTCTGTATGCTGTCGGCCTCGGAGGAATCGTCTACACCGTACAGCACCTTAAACACCGGACTGCCGTTTACATCAGCGAGCAATTCATCTGCCAACCGGAGCTTGCGCTCGCGGGCGGCAAGACTTACCGACACCATGTCACTGTCGGTGCCGTAGTCGGCGGGGTCTATGGTCTCACCGTCGGCTGAAAGCCCGTAACCAGAGACAATGTTGTCCACGGTGAGCTCGCCGCCGCTGAGAGCGGGCCTTGCCTCGGCGCAGTAGGCGCGCACGTTTTTATAGTCCTCGAGCGTCCACTGTCCGTAGCCCACGGTAGGCGCAAGGCGCATCACCGTGTCAAGCAGCCATACCTGATTGTTCTGATCGCTGCCGAGAACGTCAATAAGGCTTTGCAGCAGCTCCGTCTCGCTCATTACTGTGCCGTCGGACAGACGCACGGGCTCGGACGTAGTCATTGCGCGGGAGGACACAAGGCCCCCGCTCAGAAGCTGGTCGAGGAATATGATATACCTGTCGCAGCCGTTTTTCTCCTGCTCGAGCAGCCACTCGTACACAGCCGCCCTGTCGCCGCTTTTGCTGCCCTCGGCGCTGTTCAGGCGCGTTGAAAAGGCGTCCTGCTCAGGCATCAGCAGCTCATAGTCCAGAGACTGCGCCATATACTCCATGCATTCGTAGTTATTGGGGCGGTCGTCAAGGGGGACATAGGCGACCTTTTCCGAGTCTTCCGACGGCGCATCGTCCGCCACGGGCTCCGTGCGCTCGACGCCGCAGCCGCCGAGCATCAAAGCCGCCAGCAAAAGCGCTAAAAATCTGTACTTTTTTCGCATACTTCCTCCTGTGGGCCGTTTTTTATAAATATACCGCGTTTTCGCCGATTAATCAAGGCATTGACGATTCGCGCCAAATCTGTTAGGCTATGCCTTGTCAGAAAGAAGGCGCGATAATGGAATTGTGGGACATATACGATATTGACAGGCAGCCCACCGGCGGTACCGGCGTCCGGGGCGAAAAGCTCGGCAGAGGCGAATACCACATGGTTGTGCACCTGGGCATTTTCAACTCCGAGGGCAAGCTGCTCATTCAGCGGCGCTGCCCGCAGAAGGCTACTTTCCCCGGGATATGGGACATCACCGTCGGCGGAAGCGCGCTCAGCGGCGAGACGAGCCGTCAGGCGATGCACCGTGAGCTTCTTGAGGAGCTGGGCGTCGACATTGATTTCAGCGACATTCGTCCGAAGCTCACCGTCAATTTCGAGCACGGCTTTGACGACTACTACCTCATATGCAGGGATATAGACCTTGCCGAGCTGAGGCTTCAGGAGGAAGAGGTCATGGATGCCTGCTGGGCGGATATAGGCGAGATATTCGACCTTATTGACCGCGGCGAGTTCCTGCCCTTTATGAAGAGCTTCATCCAACTGCTGTTTGATATGAAGTGCAGCCCCGACAACCTTGCCATGTAAAAGCACCGAGGGTTCATTCCTCGGTGCTTTCATCTTCTTCGTCATCAAATTCTTCATCATCGTCGGCTTCTTCGATATGCCCGTTATAGCTCAGGGCGCTGCCGGAGATGAGCTTTCTGTGGGATATCTTCTTCGTGATGCTGCCGGCCACACCCTTTACAAGGCTCTGAGCCGCAAGGTGCTTGCCGATGATGGCGGCAAGGTCGGTCTCCGGCGACAGGTCGGACACCGTTCCCTCCATGATCGACAGACTGCGCCAGAACATGGTGAGCGATTTGGGGACCTTGATCCCGAAGTCACGGGCTATGCGGTAGAGGTCGGCGAATATATCCACCGCGCTGCTCATCTCCGCCATGGACACCACGCGGTACTTGTCAAGATACACGCGCATACGCTCATAGTAGGCGTCCATATCTATCGCCGGATCGTGCTCGCAGATGGACAGCACGGCGTCGGCAAAGCCGATGTAGTCGTTGCTGAAAATGGCCTTCATGCAGACCTTGATGAGCCTCGCGTCGGTTTCCGTGAGCCGGCCCATCATGCCGAGGTCGAGCCACACTATCCTGCCGTCCCATACGCGGACATTTCCCGGGTGAGGGTCGGCGTGGAAAAACCTGTCCTCGGCAAACTGCTTTATATAGTTGTTTATAAACTTGGTGCAGACCTCCTGAACGTCGTAGCCCTGCTCGGCCATGGCGGCCTTATCGGTAAGCTCAAAGCCGCCGATATACTCCATTACAAGCACATTTTTGGTGCTGAGCTCGTCATACACCCTGGGGCAGTACACATACTTAATGCCCTCGATATTCTCGCGCACGCGCCGGATATTCTCCGCCTCGCGGACAAAATCCATCTCCTCCTGAGCCACCGCCCATACCTCGTCAATGGTGTCGGCAAGGTTCATGACGTTGTTTATCTTTTTTATTTTCACCACGCTCAGAGCGGACTTGAGCAGCCTTACATCCCGCTCCATGACCGAATATATCTCCGGCCGCTGTATCTTCACCGCGACATGAGTGCCGTCAAGCAGCACCGCCTCATGCACCTGCGCGATCGACGCGGCTCCCAGCGGATACGGCATGATGCGCTCGAACACGGTGTTCCACGGCTTCCCGTACTCCTCGGAGATGATCTCCCTTATCTGCGCCGTAACAAGGCGGGAGGCGTCGGTACGCAGGCTCTCGAGCTTTTTGCAGTGCTCCATCGGGATTATCTCGGGGTGCATGGAAAGAAGCTGCCCGAGCTTCACAAAGGTCGGCCCCAGCTCCTTGAACATTTCGCACAGCTTTTCTGGGCTTATGCCCTGAGTTACCTTGTATTTGCTTATTACTTTTACTATCTCAAGCAGGCGCTTCGCGTCCGCTCCGGTCTCCATGGCCATTTCGTTTACCTTCAATCTATAGCGGTATCAAGAATATAACAGGTGTAGGTGACGTTTCCGTCGTCGGTGAAGCTGACTATGCTTCCCTCCACTATATCGTATGTGTCGGGCCGCACCGCAAGGACAAGATTGCTGCCCTTTTCCCAGAGATAGACCGCGTTTTCGTAGTCAATATCCCCATTGCGCAGACCTACGCGTACGGTCATGCTGACGTTTTCAAAGGTGTATTCCTCCGACTCGCCCAGCTCTATGCGTCCGAGCTCCTTTGGCGCGATGGAGGGATCGATGATGTGCCCGCTCATTTCGTCGCCGTTTTCGTCCTTGAATTTCACCGCCGTGAAATTGGAGTGCTCGGCATCGGCGTCGATGGAAAGCGCGTCCGGCTTGACAAGGTACAGCGTCTTGCCGCCGCACCAGACCCACGAGCTCTCTCCGTATTTTTCCATAGCCTCGGCAAAGCGCTCATGATCGCCGCGGCAGGCCGCCTGAGCCTCCGCGGGGGTTTTGGCTTCAAGTCCCTCGACTTCAAGCTCATAGACCGGGGCCACCTGACTGTTCCTGTACAAATGCAGCCCGAATATGACCGCAAGCACAATCACCGCGACCGCTGCGCATATTATGTAAACCTTGTTTGAGGCTCGTTTATTTCTATTCATTGCCGACATATCCTTGCCTCCACGATCGGATTTTATTTTATTTTACCAGAAAACCGCCAATTTAACAAGACGTATATGCACATTAGCGGTATTTGGCTCCCGCTCCCTTCGATTCCCGCCATAAATTGCAAAAGGTAAAAGCCCACCGAATGGTGGGCTTTTACCTTTTGGTGACCCGTACGGGAATCGAACCCATGTTACCGCCGTGAAAGGGCGGTGTCTTAACCGCTTGACCAACGGGCCAAAATTAAGGCGCAGGTAAAAGTATCTGCGCCTTTTTTGGTAGCGGCACCTGGATTCGAACCGGGGACACTGCGGGTATGAACCGCATGCTCTAGCCAACTGAGCTATGCCGCCATTCTCAAATGAGCAATTGGAATTATACAAGACATAGCCCCTCTTGTCAACAAGTTTTTTAAATTTTCCCGAAAATTTCGGTCTCAGGTCCTATACTCAGGCTGGCAGATAATTCATGGGATCGACGCTCTGTCCGTCCTTGCTCATTGCAAAGTGGATGTGGCTTCCCTGCCCTATTTCGCAGATGGCGGTTTTGCCCACGGAGCCGATCACGTCGCCGCTCTCGACCTTATCTCCGACGGAAACGGTTGGGGTATCGGCCAGGTTGGAGTACACTGTTTTTATTCCGTCGCCGTGCTGTATGACGACCGTGGTTCCGTAAAGGTCATCCTGCTCGACGCTCACGACCTCGCCGTCGGCGGCCGCGCACACGACCTCGCCCTGCTGGGCAAGTATATCAACGCCGTCATGGGTACGCCAGTCAGCCATGGTCACGTCGTACGCAAGCGCTTCCACGGTGTAGCCGCGCTCAACGTCGCCGATAACGGGCCATATCCACGACGTGGGCTCCTCCCACACGTCGTCCTCAGACCATGTGCCCGCCGCTACCACGTCGCTGTCGTCCGAGCTTACGGTCTTGGGAGGGTCATTATCCACCTCGGGAGCCGTACCGGTGTCGGTCGACTCAGGGCGTGTGTTTTCAAGGGTGATGCCGGGATCAATATCCACGGTACCCGGGGATTGGTGGGTCGCCAGACTGTAGGCCGAAACGCCTATCACTGCTACACATAGTGCAAGGACTATGTAAAAGCCCTTGCCGGCAAAAAACTTATCAAGCTTGCCGCTTTTATTGTTTTCCATAGATAAACCTCCTGTTGGATTTATCTATATTGTTGACAATATTCAGCGATTATATGCAATGAAAGGCAAGTTTTCACTTGCCTTTCATAAACTCCTTTATTTTGTCAAAGCTCTCGTCGCTTATGACGTGCTCTATGCGGCAGGCGTCCCGCGCCGCCGTTGCCGGAGACACGCCCATACGCTCAAGCAGGCTTGACAGGGTCTTGTGCCGCTCGTACATTTTTTCTGCGATCTCCCTGCCGGTGCCGGTAAGCTCTATATAGCCTGCCTCATCGACAGTAACATAGCCGTTCTCCCGGAACTGCTTTACCGCGACGCTGACCGACGGGCGCGAATAGCCCAGCTCGTTTGCGAGGTCTATGCTTCGCACGAACCCATTTCTTTCCTTGAGTATCAGCAGCGTTTCAAGGTAGTGCTCAGCCGACTCCTGAATCTTCATCATCTGTCTCCTTATCGCACTTTTTCGCGCATTTTGCGCAGTCACCGCAGCAGCCGGTCCTGCCCTTTCGTATGCTGCGGACAGCATAGGCAAGCCACACCGCAAGCACAGCGATTATAACAATCTCCATGTCAGATTATCACTCCCGCAAGGAGGTACACCACATAAGCCACGAGCCACGCGACACAGCACTGCGAGAGCATGACAAGCACGGTCTTAAAGCCGCTGCCGAGCTCTCTCTTTACCGCCGCAAGAGCCGCCACACATGGAGTGTAGAGCAGGCAGAACACAAGAAAGCTCACTGCCGACCGCAGGCTGAACAGCCCGCCGAGGGCTGCGGCGCCGAGATTTGCGCCGACGCCCATAAGTACGCCAAGGGTGCTTATGACCGCTTCCTTGGCCATTACGCCGGTCACAAGGGCGGTCGCCACGCGCCAATCGCCGAAGCCGAGGGGCGCAAAAATCGGAGCCAGCCATACGCCTACTATTGCAAGCAGACTGTCGGTGCTGCCGGCCTCGACCACGTTCAGGCGCACATCAAAGCTCTGCAGGAACCATATAATTATGGTCGCCACGAAGATCACGGTGAACGCACGCTGTATGAAATCCCAGGCCTTTTGCCACATGAGCAGAAGCACGCTCTTGAGCGACGGCATACGGTAGTTCGGAAGCTCCATCACGAATGGCACGGGCTTGCCGGTGAATGTGGTCTTGCTCAGTATCTTTGCCGCTATTATCCCCACTAACATTCCGAAAACATACAGGCAGGTCATCACCAGCCCCCCGTGACCGGGGAAAAACGCCGCCGTGAACACCGCGTAAATGGGTATCTTGGCAGAGCAGCTCATAAACGGCACCAGCAGCATCGTCATTTTCCGGTCGCGGTCAGAGGACAGGGTCCGCGTCGCCATTATCGCGGGAACGGAGCAGCCGAAGCCGATGAGCATCGGCACGAAGCTGCGTCCCGAAAGCCCTATGCGGCGCAGCAGCTTATCCATGACAAACGCCACGCGGGACATATATCCCGTATCCTCCAGTATTGCAAGGAAGAAAAACAGTACGACGATAAGGGGCAGGAAACTGAGCATGCTGCCCACGCCTGCAAACACGCCGTCTATCACGAGGCTTTGTACAACGGGGTTTAAGCCGTATGCCGTCAGCAGGCCGTCCACCCACGCGGTAAAGCTGTCTATCCCCATCGCAAGCAGATCCGACAGCCATTTTCCCAAGACGCTGAAGGTCATCCAGAAAATGAAGGCCATTATTGCGATGAAGGTCGGGATTGCAAGGTATTTATTGGTGAGGATCTTATCGATCTTCACACTGCGGAGCATCTCCTTGCTCTCCTGAGCCTTTACGACGGTTTCAGAGCACACCGCCTCGATGAAGCGGTAGCGCATATCGGCAAGAGCCGCGTTGCGGTCAAGCGTGCTCTCATCCTCCATTTCGAGCACCGCGTGCTCTATGAGCTCCAGCTCGTTATCGCTGAGCTTGAGAGCGGCCGTTATGTCCTCATCGGCCTCGATAACGCGGGTCGCCGCAAAGCGCGAGGGCACGCCGATATTGTCGGCATGATCCTCCACAACATGGCTGACGGTATGTATGCAGCGGTGCACGGGGCCGGCCGAGCAGAAATCTATCCTGCGGGGCCTGAGCTTTTTCTCGGCGGTGTCGGCCACGACCCGCATGAGCTCGTCAACGCCGTCGTTCTTCGCGGCGGAGATGGGCACGACCGGGATGCCGAGCCTTTCCGACAGACCGTTTATATCCACCGAGCCGTGGTTTCCCAAAAGCTCATCCATCATGTTCAGCGCCAGAACCATGGGCTTTCCCATCTCGATGAGCTGCAGGGTCAGGTACAGGTTGCGCTCGATATTCGTCGCGTCGGCGATGTTTATGATGACGTCCGGCTTCTCGTTTATTATAAAATCGCGGGTAACCTTCTCCTCCCCGGAATAGGGGCGGATCGAATAAATGCCCGGCAGGTCTACAAGGCTGCAGTTTTTATAGCCTATGATCTGTCCTATCTTATGCTCAACGGTAACGCCGGGGAAATTTCCGACGTGCTGGTTGGAGCCCGTAAGCTGGTTAAAAAGAGTTGTCTTTCCGCAGTTCTGATTGCCTGCAAGCGCTATGACCATACTATATCTCCTCTCTGGGCCTTACCTCGATCTTTGAGGCGTCATCCTTTCGGAGCGTCATGGTATAACCCCGAAGAAATATCTCTATAGGATCCCCGAGGGGGGCCACCTTGCGGACTGTCACCTCAGTGTGCGGTATGAGCCCCATGTCAAGCAGATGACAGCGCAGGTCACCCTCTCCTCCCACTGTCAGGATCACAGCCGGCTTTCCGATCGGCAGCTTATCAAGCGTCATATATTAAACCTCCGTGTCAGTTACATCTAACATTGTTAGTGTACGCTAACGCGGAGGTTTTGTCAATATAAACGCCGTATTTTTTACGTTTCAACAGTGCATATCGTTTCAAGACTGTCCATGCTGAGGACCTTCATTCCGAGGTCGGAGAGAATATACGCGCAGTCCCCGATATATAGGCCGCGGGAGCTGCCCCAGTATTCGCCGAGGTCGATACTCGCCCGCTGCTTAAAGCCGCCCTCGTCGCTGTAGGAGAACACAAGGTATTTGTTCTCTGCGCCGAAGGCTATCAGTGCTTTCTCCGGGGACACAAGGATCGCCTTGTGATTGTACAGCGCCTCACTGTAGCTGTCGTCGAGGTTCAGCGTATGCTTTGCCGTTACGTTTGCCTTGTCGCTTATATCGAACATAACAAGCTTCAGCCCCTCTGTCGCGCCGCTGTCCTCATCTGCTTCGCTTCCGAGTCCGAAAAGTCTTGTATCCGACCACGGGTGCAGGTACTCGGAAAAGCCGCTGATCTTAAGCTCGCTCAGTATCTTCGGGTTTTTCGGGTCCGACACGTTCACCGCGAACAGCGGATCGACCTGGCGGAAGGTACAGAAGTAGACAAAGTCTCCGTCAAAGCGCACCGAGTACACCCGCTCGCCCTCGGCAAGCCCCTCGACCGCCGCGAGCTGCTTCAAATTGCCGTCGAGGATATACAGGCAGTTTGACGAGGCCTCTTCCTCCTCGGGCCACTCCCAGTTTTCAAAGCCGTGTTTTTCGTCGGTGTATACGGTGTAGCGTTCCGGATCCCGTGTGGTCACGAGCCTGAGATTGCCCTCGTATTCGTCCATTGAAAACTGGCTCTCGAGAAAACCCTTCACCGTTCCCGTCGCGGCGACGGTAAGGTCCGCCGCGTTTACGCGGGTGATGTCCGTGAACTGCTCTCCGGCATAGTCCTTTACGGTGTATACATCCTCCTTGCGCTCGTTTGACCAGGTCTCCTCATAGCGGCCGGAGGCGAGATACAGACTGCTCTCGTTCATATAAAGCTGGGTCCCCGCGCCGAGGACCGCTCGCTGCGCCGTCTGCTCTCCGCTTTTTACGTCGTAGCACGCAGCAACGACATAGCTTGCGCCGGACATCCCGGGCGCTATGCTGATACAGTCACATTCGGCAAGACTGCTCTTTCCGTTTCTGTAATAGCTCGGAACGTAGGTCTGCGGATCGTCCTCATCCGGCTCGTTCCACACGGTGTAGGTGCTTATGAGATACAGCTTCCCGTCATAAAGTCTGCTCGTCAGCAGCCAGCCGTCCTGCCCGACGGTGTCCCTCAGAACGGGTACGGAGGGATCCGAAACGTCGTAGAACTCAGCAATCGTTTTTTCGGTCTCGGCGGCCGTTCCGTACGGTACGCTGTCTTCGCAGAAATAATAGCATCCTTCATTCTTAACGAGCACCAGCACGTTATTGCAGATATACATCTCGCTCACCCACCGGTTTTCTCCCGAGGCGGCGATGGAGCCGATCTTCCGACTGTTTTCGCCGTCGGCCTTATAGATGACGATATCTCCCGAGCTGAGGGCATAGATATACTCGCCGTCGGTCTTGACGACGTCTCCCTCGTCAACGCCCTCGACCTGGACGTTGGTGCCGGAGTATTCGCTGCTCTCCTCCTTGACCGCAGCATCGGCTGTGGAATCAGCGTCAGCGGCGTAAAAGACTCCGTCGTTGCGCAGCGCGGCATCAGCATTATCATACTGATCCTTTATCGCAGCATAGACCTGCGCATAGTCTTTAACCTGCTTCGCCGTCTGCCCGTCCTGCCGCGCCGTGCAGGCCGCAAGAGAACACAGCAGGACTATGCTTAATATCAATGCAATGATTCTTTTCATGACCGCCTCCTGTAATAGCATGGAATTTATTTAGTATCTGCTCTTCAGACGGCAAAAACACGGAAAAAGTTTCATAAAAAAAGAAAGAGATCAGCGTCTCTTTCTTTTTTATGCAATTATGTGCCGAGATACGCGGCCTTGACCTTTTCGTCTGCCAGCAGCTCCGCGCCCGTGCCGCTCATGGTGATGCGGCCTGTCTCGAGGACATAGCCGGCGTGGGCGGTCTTAAGCGCCATGTTCGCGTTCTGCTCGATAAGAAGCACCGTAACTCCGCGGGCATTGATCTCCTTTATGATATCGAAAATACCGCGGACGATGATCGGCGCAAGTCCCAGCGAAGGTTCGTCCATCATGATTATCTTGGGACGGCTCATCAGAGCTCTGCCAACGGCCAGCATCTGCTGCTCGCCGCCGGACAGGGTGCCGCCCTCCTGCCAGGAGCGCTCCTTTAGTCTCGGAAACAGGTCGTACACCCAGTCGAGGTCCTCGGTCAAATCGTCATTGCGAAGATAAGCGCCGATCTTGAGGTTTTCGAGAACGGTGAGATCCGGGAATATCTTTCTGCCCTCGGGAACAAGGGTGATGCCCTTTGAGACAATAGCGTTGGGCTCCTTCGCTGTTATATCCTCGCCATTGAACTCGATGCTGCCGGCGGCGGGCTTCACAAGACCGGCGATGGCGCGCAGCGTGGAGCTTTTTCCGGCGCCGTTTGCGCCTATGAGGGTGACTATCTCGCCCTCGGGCACGTCAAAGCTGACGCCCTTGACGGCCTCGATGCCGCCGTAATTGACCTTGAGGTCCTTGATCTTCAGTATAGCTTCACTCATCTTCAACGACCCCCAGATATGCGTCTATAACGTGCTGATTATTCTGAACTTCCTTGGGCGTGCCCTGCGCAATCTCGGAGCCGAAGTCGATGACGTAGATATAGTCGGAGATCTGCATGACAAGGTCCATATGGTGCTCGATAAGGAAGACGGTAAGGCCGTATTTCTCGCGTATCTCGCGGATAAACTGCGCAAGCTCCAGCGTTTCCTGCGGGTTCATGCCGGCCGCCGGCTCATCCAGAAGCAGCAGCTTCGGATCGGCTGCAAGCGCGCGGGCGATCTCCAGACGGCGCTGAAGGCCGTAGGGCAGGCTCGTTGCGATCTCGTCCTTGTACTTGTCAAGGCCCTGCTCCTCCAGAAGCGCCATGGTCTCCTCACGCATACGCTTTTCTTCCTTCGCGTTGCCGCGGAAGGTGGCCGAGAACACGTTCTGCTTCGCGTTCATGTGCTTTGCTATGAGGACGTTTTCAAATACGGTCATGCTCTTCCAGAGGCGGATGTTCTGGAAGGTACGGGCTATGCCCTTCTTTGTTATTTTGTCCGGTGTGTTGGATATGACCTTGCCGAGGTACATATCGCCGTTTTCGCCCTTATAAGCCTTTTTCATCTTGCCCTGCGGATGGTTGCGGACGATGGGCTCGCCCATGAACTCAACAAGGCCGTTTGTCGGCTCGTAAACGCCGGTGATGCAGTTGAAGGCCGTGGTCTTGCCCGCACCGTTGGGGCCGATGAGGGCGATTATCTTGCCCTCGGGGATATCCAGAGAGAGGTTGTTTACCGCGACAACGCCGCCAAACTGCATAGTGACGTTTTCAACATGAAGTACATTATTGCTCATTATGCGGCACCTCCCTCTTCGGTTTTAGCTGCTTTGGCCGCTTTCTTAGCTTTTATCTTTCGTATCAGCCCCGCAAACGACAGCTCCTTATTGCCCATGATGCCCTTGGAGAAGAACAGCACGATTATCATGATGACGACGGAGAACACGACCTTGCGGAAGCCGTCACGGAAGAAGGGCACGGCGATGTCGCCGAAGGGCAGCTTTCCGGAGTCGAGGAAGCGCAGCCACCACTCGGAGCAGGCGATATACAGGAAGGCCGCGATGCAGCTTCCCGAGACCGAGCCTATGCCGCCGATAACGACGATGAGCAGTATCTCATAGGTCATGGCCGACATGAAGGCCGATGCCTGAACGGTGGTCTGGAACATGGCCAGCAGCGCGCCGCCGACGCCCGCGAAGAAGCTGGATATAACGAAGGACAGCATTTTGTGCTTGAACAGGTTGATGCCCATCGCCTCCGCCGCGACCTCATCGTCACGGATGGCCTTAAAGGCTCTGCCGTAGGAGGAGTTGATCAGCAGGACAATGATGAGTATGCATATCATCGCTATCAGGAACGGGAAGACCGTGCCGAATTTGAACACCTGGCCGCCGATGCTGAATTTCATGTCGCTGAAGGCCGTATATTTGCGCAGCAGGTTTGAGCCGTTGGTGATGGTGCCGAGGCCGTTCCACTGGAAAATAGCGCGTATGATCTCGGCAAAACCGAGGGTCGCTATGGCAAGGTAATCGCTCTTGAGGCGCAGAACGGGAATGCCGATAAGCGCGGCGAAGACTGCCGCCACGAGTCCCGCGATTATGATGCAGATTATAGCGCCGAGGAAGCTGCCGAGGTCAACGCCGAGAGCGTTGCCCAGAAGCTCGGGTATGGAGAACTGGATGGCGCCGCCTTCAAAGTACTGGTAAACCGAGGCGTGCTGAGCTGCGGGAATGGAGAAAATGGAATACGCATACGCGCCGACGAGCATGAAGCCTGCCTGGCCGAGAGAGAACAGGCCGGTGAAGCCGTTGAGCAGGTTCATGGAAACGCACAGCAGCGAATATATCGCGCCCTTTTTCAGGACGGGGATGAGCATTAGGGTGAATTTGCTGGGCTTCACGAAGTTGTCCAGTGCGAAAAGAAGAACATAGAAAATGACAAGACACACTATCGTCAGCCAAAGGCCCTGACGCTTTGCGACCTCCTCCGGAGTTCTGAGAGGCTTGGAATTTTGCATGGTATCGTTCATCATCCTCACCTCACACCTTATCCGTCGCCTTCTCGCCGAAGATACCCGTGGGCTTGACGAGGAGGATGACTATCAGAAGGACAAAGGTGAACGCATCCGAGAAGATGGTCCAGTCCTGTCCTATGCCTTTTATGATATTCTCGCAAATACCTATGATAAACGCGCCTATAACAGCGCCCGGTATCGAGCCGATGCCGCCGAACACCGCCGCAACGAAGGCCTTGAGTCCGGGCATAGCGCCGGAGGTCGGGACGACGGTCTGGTAGTTTGAGAAATAAAGCAGCGAGCCCACAGCCGCGAGGAAGCAGCCGATGACAAAGGTGAAGGAGATAACAGAGTTTATCTTGATACCCATGAGCTGGCTGGTCTCAAAGTCCTTGGACACCGCGCGCATCGCCATGCCGATCTTGGTATACTTTATAAGCAGAACAAGCACGACAATGAGAACTATCGTGAGAATGGGGGTCACAACGGTGACCATTTTTGTGGTAGCGCCCCAGATCGTGACCTTCTTCGTCAAAAACGGGATGACCGGATATGTACGCGGCAGACCGCCGGTGAAGTACAGCGCGCAGTTCTGCAGCAGGTAGGATACGCCGATCGCGGAGATCATGACAGACATACGCGGGGCGCTGCGCAGGGGCTTATACGCTACCTTTTCAATGGCGACGCCGAGAGCCACTGTCAGCACTATAACGAGCACTATCGCCAACCACATCGGCAGGCCGCTGGCTATCGCATATATCATAATAAGACCCGCTACCATGAACACGTCGCCGTGGGCGAAGTTTATCAGGCGCAGTATGCCGTAGACCATTGTATAGCCTATGGCTATAAGGGCATACTGCCCGCCCACCGATATTCCGGACAGCAGGTATTGCAGATTGTTATGCAGGAAATCAATCATCTGTTTACCTTCCTATTTCTGTACAGGAACGCATAGATCCGCTCCAGCAAGCATCATTGGAGCGCATTTACACGTTCCTTGTGTGATTTCTGCTCTGCGGCAGGGTTTTCTTTAAAGGCTGTATGGTGGGGACGCGAAACGCGCCCCCACCATTTGATAGTTCTTATTCAGCTTTGATCACTGAGATCATGCGGCCTTCTGGATCGCAACGAAGTCCCAAACACCGGTCTCGGTATTTGCGGTCTTTATGTAAGCTGCGTCGCGGTTTGCATCGCCCGTATCATTGAAGGAGATGTCACCGGAGATGCCGGTATAGGTCACGCCGGGCAGAGCCGCCATAACGTCGGCCGCCTCTGCGGAGTCTGCCGCCTTGATGGCCTCGATCGCTACCATGTATGCGTCATAGCCCATTACGGTAACTGCGGAGAGCATATCGTTACCGCCGTTGTTCTCAAGACGGGTGGCGTCAGCGTTCATCCATTCCTTGATGCCCGCTTCAAATTCGGGGTTGCCGCCCTCTGCATAGAAGGTTGAAACATACAGCTCGGTGCTCTTGCCTACGGTCGCGCCGACGATGGTGTTGTTATCCCAGGTGTCGGAGCCGAGGAGGGGGATATTGACGCCCTGTGCGTCCGCCTGCTCAACGATGAGCTGAGCATACTGGATGGAGACAGGAGCGAAGATAGCCTCTGCGCCGGCCTTCTTGGCGTTGTTCAGGTAAGAGGTGAAGTCGGAGTTATCCTTGGGGAAGGACTCGGTGGTGACTTCAATGTCGAGCTTCTCGGCAGCTTCCTTGAAGTAGTTGATGAGGCCCTGGTCATAGTCGTTGCCGAGCTCGCCCAGGCAGTAGACCTTGGTCGCCTTCAGTTCGTCCTTTGCAAAGTTTGCGTGGACGGTGCCCTGGAAGGGATCGAGGAAGCAGATACGGAAGTAGTGCTCGTTACCCTCGGTGACCTGAGGGTTGGTGCAGGTGACGCCGATCGCGGGAACGCCGGCTTCCTTAAAGGTGTCGGATGCCGCGATGGATACGCCGGAGCCGTAGGAGCCGAGAACAACGGATACGCCCTCAGCGATCAGTTCGGTCGCGGCGGAAACTGCCTTCTCGTTTGCCGATTCGTTGTCGGCGTAAACGAGCTCTACCTTGTAGGTCTCGCCGCCGATCTCGACGGTGGGGCACTTCTCGTTTGCATACTGCATACCGAGGATTTCCTGCTTGCCGCCCGCGCCGTTTGCGCCGGTCTGAGGCTCATAAACGCCGATCTTGATGACCTTCTCGTCACCGGAGCCGCCGTCGCCGCCGCCGCATGCGCACAGCGAGAATACCATGAGCACGGCAAGAACAAGAGCTAAATACTTCTTCATTGGGTTTTCCTCCTAAAATATTTCTCAACTTTCACGTGTCCGCGCAGAGCGAACATTTGTCTTTTCCGTTGATTAATGAGCATTATAAACTAATAGCGGCACAATTGCAACTATTTTTTTAATATTTTATTAATATTCGATCAATATTTAATCAGTATATTTTTCCTTTTATCAAACGATTTTCGGGCTTGTGCGCCAGTCAGCGCCGCCGCGCCGCTCCTCCTTGGCGCTGTAGCCCAGAACGTACAGGTCATGGGCAGAGCTGCTCCGGTCGAACACCGCTCTGCACTCTGCGCCGAGCTCCTTCACCGCCGCCGGCTTTGTTATGACGGGTATTCTTGCTTTGCCGTCCATATCCCTGAGCAGCGCGCAGCCTCTCGCGTTCGCTGCCAGCACCCTCGCATACGGCGGCGTTTCCCGGGACATATCGGCGCTTATGCCGAGGACGGCGCACATGACCATGCGGCGGATGCGGCTGAGCGCGTAGCGCTTGCTCTTGGCCGCGGCGATAACGGCGTCAAGCCCGCTCTCCTCGCGGGCGGCCCTGGCGAGGCGGTTATTAAGCCCCTCGCCCGCGTCTGGCAGCGCGGCAAAAGCGGAATCGGGCAGCATACGCAGGCGGGATATCATGGCGCTCTCCAGATTTTCCATGAGCACGGGGCCGCGCCCGAGCTTATCCTCCCTGCGGTAGATCTCGTACGCGCTCCCGGGTACAGAGGCGGAGATGTCGGCACCGTTTGCAAGGGCTCTGCGTATCTCCGCGGCGGATTTATGGCCGCTTTCGGATATTTTGTCGTGTCCGGAGCCGAATCGCTGCACGGTCACGGGCTTTATGGACAGTCCCTGTTCGTAAACGGCCTTTATATACTCCACCGCGAGGATGTTGTTCGGCGTTTCAAGCTGGCCTGACAACTCACCGGCCCGTTTTGCCACGGCTCTCTGCCGCGCCGCCGCAAAGGGTATGCCCTCCTGCGCTTCAAGCTCGCGGCGGATATCCGCGCCGATAAGGGGGTCAAGCAATATCTCCGCAAGGGTCTCCAGCGGTTCGACCTCTCCGCATTCACTGCCGAAGCTCAGGTGCGTCACGACTCCAATTGAGCCGAGAAGCCCCACCGCGCCGCGGGCAAAGCCCTCGGCTGAGGACAGCGCCCACGCCGGAGGCAGCTCCAGCACGAGGTCGACGCCGCTGCGCACTGCGGCTTCAGCCCGTGCAAATTTTGAGTAAACGGCGGCCTCGCCGCGCTGTATAAAATCGCCGGACATGGCGCACACCACAGGGCAGTCCTCACCCAAAAGTCTTTTCGTCTCGGCGATGTGGTGTTTGTGCCCGTAATGAAAGGGATTATATTCCCCAACTATGCCAATTACGCTCAAAACTCCCTCCCCTTTCAAAAACTACTTGCTTTTTATGCAAAATGTATTAAAATGATTCTGGTACATCACTATGATACAATTATTCTGTGATTTTTACAATAAGAAAGGAATTTTAGAATGAAGATTCTTGTTATCAACGCAGGCAGCTCTTCCCTCAAGTACCAGCTAATCGACATGGAGACTGAGACCGTAATGGCAAAGGGTCTCTGCGAGCGTATCGGCATCGACGGTCACCTCAAGCACAGCCCCCTTGTCGGCGGAAAGCCCGTGTTCGACGAGGATATCGCCCTGCCCACCCATGCCGAGGCTATCGCCGCGGTCATCGACAAGCTCACCAGCGCCGAGTACGGCGTTGTTGCCTCCATGAAGGAGATCGACGCTGTCGGCCACCGCGTCGTCCACGGCGGCGAGAAGTTTGCCTCCTCCGTCCTCATCACCGATGAGGTCATGGCGGCTCTCGAGGAGTGCACCCCCTTCGCTCCCCTGCACAATCCCGCGAACATCATCGGCATCAATGCCTGCCGCGACGTTATGGGCAGCGTCCCCATGGTCGCTGTTTTCGATACCGCCTTCCATCAGACCATGCCCGGCAAGGCATATATGTACGCCGTTCCCTATGAGTACTACAAGAACGACGGCATCCGCCGCTACGGCTTCCACGGCACAAGCCACCGCTACGTCTCCGGCCGCTGCGCGGAGCTGATGGGCAAGCCCATCGAGGAGCTGAAGATCATCTCCTGCCATATGGGCAACGGCAGCTCCATCGCGGCCATTGACGGCGGTAAGTGCGTCGACACCTCCATGGGCTTCACCCCGCTGGTCGGTCTCCCCATGGGCACCCGCTGCGGCGATCTGGACGCGGGCGTTATCCAGTTCATCATGAACAAGTACGGTCTGAGCATCGATGAGATGCTGAACATTCTCAACAAGAAGTCCGGCGTTCTGGGCGTTTCCGGCGTTTCCTCGGACTTCCGCGATCTTGACAATGCCGCGTCCGAAGGCAACGACCGCGCGCAGCTCGCTCTGGATATGTTCCATTACTGGGTCGCAAAGGTCGCCGGCTCCTATGTCGCAGCCATGAACGGCGTTGATGCTATTGTATTCACCGCGGGCATCGGCGAGAACTCCAAGAGCTCCCGCAAGGCCATTTCCGAGTACTTCGGCTATCTGGGCGTCACCATTGACGACGAAGCAAACTCCAAGCGCGGCGTGGATATCATGATCTCCACCCCCGACTCCAAGGTCAAGGTATTCGTTATCCCCACCAACGAGGAGCTCGTCATCGCGCGCGACACAAAGGACATCGTAAGCTGAGCCCTGTACATTTAAATAATTTTTAAATAATAGTATTGCCGCTCCGGTCTTTGCTTAGGCCGGGGCGGCAAAATTTTATTCGGATCTTTACAGCAGCGGCGCGATAGAGCGCAGGACGCTGTTGACTAACTCGCCGAGGAAGCTCGTGCGGCAGTCGGAAAGCTCCACACGGCGGCATTTTTCCATCGTTTCAAGGTCGTCGGCTTTGACCTTTGCTATGGCGGGATTTGCGTACATGAGCGTTCCGCATTCAAAGTGCAGGTACAAACTGCGGTAATCCATATTGATGGTACCCACGACGCACAGCTTATCATCGCACACAAAGCTTTTGGCGTGGACAAAGCCGGGGGTATACTCGTATATCTTCACTCCCGCCTTCAAAAGCGCGGGGTAATACGAACGGGTAAGCTGGTAGACCATTTTCTTGTCGGGTATGCCCGGGGTTATCATGCGCACATCCACTCCGCGCTTGGCCGCCATGCACAGGGCGCTTTGAAGCTCGCTGTCTATGGCAAGGTACGGCGTAGTTATATAAATGTAGTCTCGCGCCTGATACAGCATATCCGTATACACGCTCTCACCGACGTTTTCGTCGTCCAGGGGGCTGTCGGAAAAGCTGAGGACATATCCGTCGTCCTCACCGCCCTTTTCCTCGAAGCTTTCGGCCACAAAGTCGCCGTACCCGCCGCCGTCTTTGTTAAAGGCGTTCCACATCTCAAGGAACATTACCGTCAGGTTTTCGACCCCCGGCCCCTTAAGCATAAGTCCGGTATCCTTCCAGTGGCCGAAGCGCTCCTTCTCGTTAATATACTCGTCGCTTATGTTTATGCCGCCGGTGAAGCCCGTTTTTCCGTCAATGACCGTAAGCTTCCTGTGGTCGCGGTTATTCATGACAAGGCTTACGGCGGGGACAAAGCGGTTGAACGCCATGGTCTTTATGCCCCAGCCTCTGAGCGTATTGCAGTAGTTGGCCGGCAGGCGGTCAACGCAGCCCATATCGTCATATATGATGCGCACATCCACGCCCTCGGAGGCCTTGCGCTTGAGTATTTCCAGCACACTGTCCCACATCCTGCCGGGGCTTATTATGAAGTACTCGAGGAATATGAATCTCTCCGCCTTCTCAAGCTCGCATATCAGGTCATCGAACATCTCCTCGCCGACACGGTAATAGCTTATCTTCGTATCCCGTCCTGCAGGGTATCCGCCGGCCTTCTCAAGATATTTGAATAGTCCCGCGGCGGCAGGGTCCTTTAAGGATATCTCGTCCGAGACGGAGGGGCGCTGATCAAAATACTCCGCCGACTTTTCAAGCTGGGCATTCAGTATTTTCCGCATATACCGGGTCGGTCTCTTGTTTCCGAATATGACAAACATCAGTCCTCCCAGCAGCGGCAGCATGGCGATAAGCAGCACCCAGCCGATCTTATACGACGGGTTCATCTCGCTTCTGATAACGAAAAGTATCGCCACGACGCTCAGAACCCGCAGTATGCTTTGTATAACGGGCAGCGCGCTGCTCAGCTCGAGCAAAAGCGCCACGAGCCAGACGACCTGTATAACGATCAGCAGGGCCGTTATACTGGTTCGGGAGAATATCTTTTTCAGCAGCTTTGTCATTGCGCGCTTACCTCCTTATTCAATTATGATTATGCCATTTTTTCGACAGTATTTCAAGCGTTTTTATGCTTGACATCGCAGTTTTGCAATGATATACTACTTAGGCCGCATTGAGTGGGTCGGAAGTTCGGGATGCGCCCGGCACCTACAAGAGCGAGACCTGAAGAAAGGATTGTTTAGTTCATGAAGCATGCTATCATCGTGACCGGCGGCAAGCAGTATCGCGTCGCAGAGGGCGACGTCATCTTCGTCGAAAAGCTCGACGTTGAGGCTGGCGAGTCCGTTAAGTTCGACCAGGTTCTGGCCGTCATCGACGGCGAAAACACCGTTTTCGGCGCACCTGTCATCGAGGGCGCGACCGTTTCCGCAAACGTCGTCAAGAACGGCAAGGGCAAGAAGGTCCGCGTTTACAAGATGAAGCCCAAAAAGGGTTACCGCAGAACTCAGGGCCACAGACAGCCCTATACCAAGGTTCAGATCGAAACCATCAATGCATAATTTTTTCCGCTACTACTGATAATGGAGGTGTAACCTTAATGGCACATAAAAAAGGTATGGGTTCCACAAAGAACGGCCGCGACAGTGAGTCCAAGCGCCTCGGACCCAAGAGAGCAGATGGTCAGTTCGTTCTGGCCGGCAATATCCTTGTCAGACAGCGCGGGACCAAGATCCACCCCGGCACCAACGTCGGAAAGGGTAAGGATGACACTCTGTTCGCTCTCGTTGACGGCAGGGTAAAGTTCGAGCGCAAGGACAAGGGCCGCAAGCAGGTCTCTGTTTACGAAGAAATCGCTCAGTAAATGAAGATTTGACAATGCCGGACAGGTCTGTCCGGCATTGTTTTTACCGTTTTTTTGATTTCAAAAAGGAGGAACTAAACCATGGCAGCCTCTTTTGTAGATAAAGCGCGGATCAGTGTCAGAGCCGGCAACGGCGGCAACGGCGCAGTCGCCTTCCACCGCGAAAAATACGTCGCAGCCGGCGGCCCCGACGGCGGCGACGGCGGCAAGGGCGGCGACGTTGTTTTTGTCGTTGACGACAATATGTCCACTCTGATGGACTTCAGGTACAAGCGCAAGTACGTTGCCGGAAACGGCGCCGACGGGCAGGGCAAGCGCTGCTCCGGCAGGGACGGGGACAGTCTTTACATCCGCGTGCCCCGAGGCACACTGATACGCGATACCGAGACCGGCGGCATAATGCACGATATGTCCGACGGAGAAAACTATACCGTCGCACGCGGCGGCAGAGGCGGCTGGGGCAACAAGCACTTTGCGACCCCGACACGTCAGGTGCCCCGCTTTGCCAAGCCCGGTCTGCCCGGCGAGAGCCACGACATCACCCTTGAGCTAAAGCTTCTGGCCGATGTGGGGCTGGTGGGCTTCCCCAATGTGGGCAAGAGCACGCTGCTTTCCGTCGTGAGCAAGGCTCACCCGAAGATCGCAAACTATCACTTCACTACCCTTTTCCCCAATCTCGGCGTGGTGTATGTCGACGAGGGCCGCTCCTTTGTCATGGCGGACATCCCCGGCATCATCGAGGGCGCTTCCGAGGGTGCGGGGCTCGGGCACGATTTTCTGCGCCATATCGACCGCTGCCGGCTGCTGATACACCTTGTCGACGTCTCCGGCTCCGAGGGCCGCGATCCGGTAGCGGATTTTGAAGCGATAAACGCGGAGCTGCGCGAATACTCCCCCGAGCTTGCGGGACGGACTCAGATAGTCGCGGCGAACAAGTGCGACCTCTGCGGCGACGACCGCGGGAATATCAACAGGCTGCGCGCGCACGTCGAGGCTCTCGGCTATGAGTTTTTCGAGATGAGCGCCGCGACCCACAGCGGCACGCGGGAGCTTGTGAACATTGCTGCGGCAAAGCTGCAGGAGCTGCCGCCGCTTATCCGCTTTGAAGCCGACTACGTTCCGCCCGAGCCTGTTATCGACACCTCGGAGGAGCTCAGCGTCGAGCAGTTTGACGACGTGTGGGTCGTTGAGGGGCCGTGGCTCCAGCGCCTTATGGGCTCGGTCAATTTCTCGGATAACGAGAGCCTTATGTACTTTGACCGCGTTCTGCGCGATAACGGCGTTTACAAGCGCATGGAGGAAATGGGCATCCGTGACGGCGACACGGTCAGCATCTACAATCTTGAGTTTGAGTACCGTGACTGAACCGCGATATATGCTATATATTTATATAAGTAGAAAGAACGATGTCCGCAGACGCGGACATCGTTCTTTTTGCGCCGTTTCTTCCTCATTGCCTGAAGTTCTGAAAAGAATGCATTTTACTTGATATACCCCACCGGATCATCCGGCGTTTTCTACATTTAAAATTGTCTCTGTCAAATGCTCCGGCTTGTTGCTGCCGTCAGAATAATATGCTGCTGAGTATTCTATCGTGCGGGCGCTTTCGTCTATGGCAACAATGTTAAAAAGAAATAGTGAACCGTCTCGGATAATATCATCAAGATAAGCGTCGAAGGCATCTTCGGTGCCTGCAAAAATCAAGTATGTAATCCCTTCTTCAGATAAAACACTAAGCGGATTTAGGTTTTGTAAGCGTTTGCTTTCGCTGAGAATGTCTCCCTCGCTGCCGTATTCAACACGCAAGTTGATATAAAACGAAGCGTCGCCCGTCAGTCCGCAGCTATAACGATAATGATATTCAGCATTCTTTGCGTTTTGCGGAATAGTCTCCGGCAATGTTTCTGTAAATTCCGTCTCAAGCTTGTTCTTTACAAACTTATTCACCCTCATATAATCGGACGCATCATCGGACGAGGCTGAGCCTATGGGCGGATCATTAAGGAGCACAAAAACTGCCGCCAGTACCACGGCCAGAATAACAAGCGCTGTTGCCCGCTTGTTTTTCATACGTTCATCTCCCACAATCTCATGATACGCTTTTCAGCGTCGGTCGCAAATGTAAGCTTAGTGATATCGCTTACCGAAATGAATGAAAAGCCGTCCTCGCACCCGTATTCATCGATCTGTCTGATTGCGCACTCCTCGCCGTCGATCGTTTCGGGAATACCGACGATATCGTTGTAACCGCTGTCTATCAGCTCGATCGACACGACTTCCTTCTCGGCGAGCACATATGACAGTGCCGACATCAGGATGCCGTCATCGCAGGGCGGCAGCTCGTAGGCTCTAAGCGTCCTTCCGGAGCATAGCTTTTCCATCTTCCCTGCATACTGCCCGCCGACCTCAACGCGAAAAACGTTGTCAACACTCATCACGGTCACTCCGCCATCATCGCCGTCGGGCGATATCATCTGAACAGCTATCTCATTTTCATCGACGGCGAGAACGATGCCGTAATGAAACTTATCCGGCTCACTAAAATTTGTGTAGAGCGAAGCTTTATTCTTATCGTAACATAGTCTTAACAGCTCTTTTATCATACTCTTTCTCCTCAACAAATCGCGTTTTACTCGTGTCATGACTCCCTGTTATTATAATTATACAATTATATATGTATTGCCGCAAGTATATTTGAGGTGTGTCTTTTGCGGTGCAACAGAAAAACGATGCCCGCAGATGCGGACATCGCTTCTTTTTTTCTTACTTGAGGCCGTTCTCGTATGCCTCGATCATCTTCTTGACCATCTGGCCGCCGATAGAACCGGCCTGACGTGCGGTGATGTCGCCGTTGTAACCGTTCTTCAGGTTAACGCCGACCTCGTTGGCCGCTTCCATCTTGAACTTCTCCATTGCCTCGCGCGCTGCGGGAACAACAAGTCGGTTGCTGGAATTGTTAGACATAGTTTTACATCTCCTTTTCTGTATTGGGTCATGTTTTCAACCCGTAACTTATCATTGCCCCCAAACGTCGATATATTCCCGCAGCGGACATGTAATTCTTGTTAAAACTCATGCTACACAATATATTGTGTGTCAAATTTTTCATGCCACAATTCGGCAAAAATTTATTTTTATTATGGCCTTATGTCTACTTGACAATTATTTTCAGAGCCTGTACAATATCCTTGTATCCAAATCGTTACTTTTTTGGAGCTGTATGATTTCGACAGTTTCCGGCGGTCGTTTATACTATACTACTCTTTACAACAACAGGAGTATTATTCGATATGCGTAATGTTTTCAGAGTCTTTAAAAACGACATGAAGGTCTTGTCAAAGCATTTCTTTGCTTTGACGATCGTCATATCCATTGCGTTCCTTCCCGCGCTTTACGCGTGGTTCAATATCTATGCGTTCTGGGATCCCTACGGCAAGGTAAACCAGGTGGAGGTCGCCGTCGTCTGCAACGATCAGGACTATATGGACTCGGAGGGTAAGATCATCAACATAGGCAAGGATCTTGTCGCGGAGCTCAAGGACAATGAAACCTTCGGCTATGTATTTATCGACGACGCAGACGAAGCCATCGAGGGCGTCTACGCAGGAGACTATTACGCCGCAGTCGTTATCGAGCCGGACTTTACATATGATATGTACAATTTCCTCACAACGGATATGTACAACCCCACCATAACCTTCTATCAGAACGAAAAACAAAACGCCGTCGCCGTCAAGATCGTTGAGGCCGCCGCAAGCGAGATAAAGCAGAGCGTCAACCAGAAGTATATTTCAGCGATGGTGGAAACCCTCTTCGACAAGCTCAACGCTTTCTCCGAGGATGTTCAGGGAGATTCCTCCGCTGAGATGCTTAAAAACACCCTTGAGAAAATAAACAGCAACCTTCAGAGCTACAGCGGCACCATCGACCGCTTTATCTCCGCGAACAATGCTCTTATCGACACGCTTCAGCGCACAAACAACACGCTCAACTATTCGATTTATCTTATCGGCAACGAGCGCGTTAATATTTCAAATCAGATAGTATATATTGAAGACACCCAGACCGACCTCGCACTTATAAACGAGGAAGTCAACAATATGCTGCTCGGCCTGCAGGACTCCGTGCAGGAGGCCATCTACAAGCTGGACAGGCTGTATGAAGGCAACACCGACGACGCTGAGGCCGCCAAGGAGGCTCTGGCAGAGCTTGAAAAACAGTATCAGGAGCTTATAGACTATCTTACCCACTCCGGCCTGACGAATCCCGAGGTCGAGGACGCGCTCACCGCGCTCAACAAGCTCACCGAGAAGATAACTCAGCTGCGTGATAAGCTCGGTCTCAACAACCCCGCCGACGCAAATCAGGTCAACGTGCTCGCAGCCCACAACGCCGATGCGATCAAGGCCATCCAGACCGACTATGAGACCGTTGCCGTTCCCAGCGTATACGAGGCGGTGACCGGCAATGATTACGAGGATCTTACGAGTACGACGTCCTCCACCCAGACTATGGATTCCCTGATGAATTTCATGGTCGAGGACACCAGCAGCCGCATCAGCAGCATCCAGGAGAACCTCTCCACTGCAAGCTCCGCTTCCAGCGCCGAGGTTAGGGACGAGGCTCTCAGGAGCGCCCAGAGTGACGCCGCCGTCGTTGAGCAGGAAATGTCCGCCCTGAGCGTGGCCTTTAACGCTGTAGAGACCGCGAGCGGCACTTCCACCGGCACCGCGGACGCCGTCGACTCAGCCGCCTCCGATGCAAAGAGCGCCAGCGATATTCTTGACGATATACTCAACGGCAACCGCGATATCGATCTTATAAACGATCTTCAGCTTGTAAGCGATACGCTGGGCACCGTGAGAGTCACTCTGACCGAGACTGTGTACCCCGCCCTTGACACTCTGCTCGAAAACCTGCAGGACAGCTTGGGCGACGTATCCTCCCTGCTGCTCGATCTGAGCGGCATACTCGGCAAGACCACGCCCATCGTTTCCGAGCTTGGAAACACCTTCGGCGCCGTTAACAACGCGCTCATTCAGGTCCAGGATCTGCTTGCTTCCTACAGCAGCCGTATCACCGACTTCATCGGCGTTCTCGACGGCGAGGATGACAACGGCTTTATCCAACAGATATTTGATTTCTTCGACGTCAATCCCGAGAGTATAGGTGCCTTCCTTTCCAGCCCTCTGTCGATGAGGGTCGAGACCATATATCCCATCGACTCATACGGCGCGGGTATGACGCCCTTCTACACCATCCTTGCAATTTGGGTAGGCTGTGTCATGATAAACGCGATCATGAAGATCGACTCGCCGGTCGAGCTGATAGGAGCCACTCCCGCTCAGAAATTCCTCGGCAGATACCTGCTGTTCTTCCTCATCAGTCAGGCGCAGGCTCTTGTTATCACCGTCGGCGATATACTTATTCTCGGCATCGGCTGTATGCATCCCGGACTGTTCATTCTC
>OLSB01001027.1_pt1 | contig 29709 bp, 29 predicted proteins | sample 1672071 | NCBI WGS metagenome assembly OLSB01 (sample SAMEA3136642, study PRJEB25190) | human gut metagenome | biome: human gut; feature: human-associated habitat; material: faeces | place: Austria | collected 2013 | reverse complement strand
AGCTTCCGCGACAATCTCAAGGCCGTTGCCGACTACATGGCGGGCAAGTGATAAGTGCTCAATTGTATAGAGATATACAATAGACAATAGAAAATTTATAGGGAGGTTTCCACAAGTGGAAGAAAACAAACTTAAGAAAGCCTTGACTGCCGCAGGCATATGGGCAGTCGCGGTCGGTGCGGTTATTTCCGGCAGCTACTACGGCTGGAACTACATCTTTTCCGAGACAAACTTCACCGGCGCTCTTATCGCAATGGCGATAGCTACTTTGTTCTACATCCCCTTCGCATTCATGTTTGCTGAGCTTGCGACTGCGATCCCCAGCTCCGCAGGTCCCGCAGCATACACCGAAAAGGCATTCGGACGCGGCGCCGGCTTCTTTGCAGGCTTCAGCTACCTCGTCGAATCCCTGTTCTGCACCCCCGGCATCTGCATCGCTATCGGTGCATATGTCCACACGCTGTTCCCCGTCGTCCCCGCAGTCGTCGCTTCCGTCGTCGCATACCTCATCTTCCTGTTTATCAATATGCGCGGTATTGAAGCCGGCCAGCTCATCGGCCTTATCGTCACCGTCATCGGTGTTGCCGGCGTTGTCCTGTACGCCTGCGTTGGTCTGCCCCACGCAGACTTCAGCCTGCTCGGCAAGATGGGCGATCTCGGCGGCGTAAAGGGCATCTTCGTTGCTATCCCCTACGCTGTATGGTTCTACCTCGCCTTTGAGGCAGGCGGCATGGGCGCAGAGGAATGCAAGAACCCGTCCAAGGATATCCCCAAGGGCTTTATCGTTGGTATCTTCACCCTTCTCATCGGCGGCCTGCTGATGCTTGTCACCACCGCAGCAGTTCTCCCCAAGGAAGACATCCTTGTCAACGACGCACCCGTAGCAAACGTCATCAACTACATCTTCGGTGAAGGCTCTGCAATGGGCATCGTATTCATCGTAATCGCAATGATCGGCCTTGCAGCTTCCCTGAACGGCATCATCATCGGCCAGTCCCGTCAGACTTACGCTCTGGCCCGCTGCAAGTGCCTGCCCGGCTTCCTCGGCAAGCTCGATAAGAACGGCACCCCCATCAATGCTCTTCTCGTAACGAGCGTTATCGGTATCGTATTCACCCTCATCGGCTCTGTCGACGTCATCGTCGTTATCGCAAATATGGGCTCTGCATTCATGGCTCTTTGCTGCTTCATCTCCTGGATCAAGCTCGCAAAGTCCCAGCCCGATATGCCTCGCCCCTACAAGTGCCCCAAGTGGCTCGGCTACATCGGTATCCCCTTCTGCCTTATCGTTGCATTCTGCTCACTGTACAGCGCAGTGACCGCAGGCCTGCTGTTCTACATAGCTGTTGCATTCTTCGTGATAGCAATGATCTACTACGCAGTTGTATGCAAGAAAAAGGACGGCACCTTCCTGGTAGAGCCTGAAGACCAGTAACTCCATTCATTAATTCCATAACTATTCCAGCCGTCAAGGCATCGCCTCTTGGCGATGCCTTGATGTCTTATAAAAACAAAAAGGAGTAAAAATAATGAGCTATGTTATCGGCGTGGATCTGGGAACCCAGTCTCTTAAGGGCCTTCTCGTTGATCCTCAGGGCAAGATCGTCGCTGAAGCGACCTGCGCCCATGAACCCATATACCCCAATCCCCTCTGGGCAGAGCAGCCCGTTGAGGATTACCTGCATTCCTTCACCTGCGTTGTTCAGGAGCTGATCGCAAAAAGCGGCGTAAAGCCCGAGGAGATCGGCACCATCGGCCTTGACGCGATCAACGACTCCGTCATCGCCACCGATGAAAACGGCAGAGCCCTCATGAACTGCATCATCTGGCTCGACCGCCGCGCGGAGGCCGAGACCGCCGAGATCGCGAAGATCGTCGATCCGGCACGCGTGTTCGAGGTATCCGGCCTGAACCTCGACTCCACCCACACCGCGGCCAAGATGCTGTGGATAAAGAAGAACCGCCCCGAGGTCTTTGAAAAGGCAAAGTACCTGCTCAACGTTGACAGCTACATGGTCTACTGGATGACCGGCGCGGCAGTCGTCGACTACGCCCAGGCCTCCGCCTCCATGATATACAACGTCGCCGAAAAGACCTGGTCTCCCGAGATGGCAAAGGTATTCGACCTTGATCCGGGCCTGCTGGGAACCATCTGCAAGGCAGAGACCGTCGTCGGAACTCTTACCGAGCCTGTAGCCCACCGTCTGGGCCTGACCACCAAGACCAAGGTCATCTGCGGCACCGGCGACGAGCACAGCGCCTGCCTCGGCTCCGGCCTCGTGAAGCCCGGCATGGTGTGTGATATCACCGGCACTGCCGAGCCCGTTGCCGGTACCTCCGCAAAGCCCGTGTTCGACAAGAAGGGCCTTGTTGAGACTCACCACTCCGCCGACTCCCGCCTGTGGCTGATCGAGAACCCCGGCTTCGTGTCCGGCGGCTCCACCCGCTGGTACAAGGACATCATCCTGAGAGAGCCCAACTATGACCTCATGAACGAGCAGGCGAAGCGCAGCCCCATCGGCTCCAACGGCGTCACCTTCCTGCCCTGCATGGGCGGCGCGATGACCCCGACCTGGAACGGCAACGCCCGCGGCACCTTCACCGGCCTCACACTCAGCCACACTCTCGACGACCTGTCCAGAGCCGTTTTCGAGTGCATCTCCTTCGGCCTGAAGGATAATGTCGACCGTTTTGAAGAGATCGGCATGGATTGCTCCAGCGTCCGCATCGTCGGCGGCTCCACAAAGTCGCCCTTCTGGTGCCAGATGAAGGCCGACGTGCTCGGCAAGCCTCTGGTCGCCACCAAGAACCCCGAAGGCGCGGCAATCGGCGCTGCAATGCTGGCCTCCGTTGCCGAGGGCAACTTCGCAAACCTCGACGAGGCGGCCGAAGCCATGGTCGAGCTCGGCGCGACCTACGAGCCCGATCTGAGCCTGAAGCCCGCGTATGACGAGGCTTACGAGCGCTACTTCGAGTGCTACACCACCATGGAGCCTTTCTTCAACAAATATTACAAAGCATAAAAAGGAAGTCTGATTGAAATGATCGATAATCGTTTGATCGAAGCTGACGCCACTAAGCTCGACGAGCTTCGCAAAATAATCAAAGAGCAGGAAAATGCGGAAAAGCTGTGCGATATCACGATGAAGGAAATCGTCATTGAACACGGTGCGGCAGCAAAGGTATGCGATGCGGTAAAAAGCCTGACCGAGGGCAGGAATGTGCTCATGGTCACCGGCCCCACCGAGATCGTCGACGTGGACGGCAGGAACGTCAAGGAGACCGTTAAGGCATACCTCGAGAAGGAATTCAACGTCGAATGGCTCGTCATCAGCGAGCCTGACAGCATCGTTCACGCGACCCCCGAGAACGCCGCGATAATCCAGAGCCACTTCGAGGGCAAGGATATCGTTGTCGGCATCGGCGGAGGCACGATCTGCGATCTGTGCAAATACTCAACCTATTACTTTGACCACGAAAATCCCCTGCCTGTGGTCATAGTTCAGACTGCGCTGTCCGTCAACGCGTTTTCGGATGACTCATCAGTCATGCTCATAAACGGAGTAAAGCGCACCGTCCATTCCCGCTATCCCTCCATACTCATCATTGACCTTGATATCGTCAGCGCGGCTCCCGCGGAGATGAACGTCAGCGGCTACGGCGACCTCATCGCCACCTGGACCGCACCCGTTGACTGGTACCTCGGCAATGTGCTGGGCATGGGCCAGAATTTCCATACCGCACCCTCGGACATGATCCGTACCCAATGCGAGAGATTGCTTGAAAATTCCGAGAAGCTTGCCGCCGGAGATGCAAAGGTCATCGGCGAGCTGGCAAACGTTCTCACCCTCAGCGGTCTGTCAATGGGACTTGCCAACGAAAGCAGCCCCGCGTCGGGCTCCGAGCACGTTATGAGCCATCTTATTGACATGGCATCCCGCGTCCGTAAGACCGGCATCTGCTATCACGGCACTCAGGTCGCCGTCTCCGGTATAATCTCCGAGATTATCTGGGACTGGCTCCTGACGGAGTTTGACCCTAAGAGCGTAGATCTTGATAAATGCTATCCCACCATTGAAGAGATGGAGCCCAAGGTCAAGGCTGCTTTCGATTGGCTTGACGACACCCACTCCGCCGCGGAGGAGTGCTGGGCGGATTACCAGAAGAAGCTTACCCGGTGGCACGCGCACAAGGCTGAATTCAAGGCCTTCCTTGAGAACTTCGATGAGTTCAAAGCGACCGTCGCACCCTGGGTCAAAAAGCCCGAGTATGTTGCCGACTGTATGCACAAGGCGAACGCGCCCACCCGCTACAGCAAGCTCAACTACTATGTTGACGCGAAAACGGCGGTATGGGCAATGACAAACTGCCACCTCATGCGCAACCGCTTCTCGGTCATCGACCTGCTGCACTTCACGGGCGTGTGGAACGATGAATTCGTACAGAAGATCATCGACAGAGCCGAGTCCATGGACGCCGGCCTGTGAGCCGCAGTTCGGATAAGCTTCATTAAGCGCAGGCAAACGCCCGCGGCCCCGGGGGCACAAGAGCCGTCGGGGTGCGGGTTGAGCGGAAAGACCCCGGGTTTGGGACCGGGAGGTCATCGGATAAGACAGATAATTGCGGGGTGTGTATTTGGCTGATTAGGAGGCATGCTGATGAACGCAGTTTTGTGCAGACTGAAAGAGGAAGGCTGCAACGTAGACCAGGGTCTCGAGACCTGCTGCGGCAATGAGGACAGATATCTGAGGCGTCTGAAGCGTCTTGCGGAGAGCCGGTATCTGGACAAGCAGGAGGAGGCCTACCGCAGCCGCAATATTGACCGCTGCAAGATGTACGCGCACACCATGAGCGCCGAGTACTGCAACCTCGGGCTTGATGCGCTGTATTACTTAAACAGTTTCATCCTCGAGCTGCCCGACGGGGGGACGCGGCTTTCGGAGCTGGGCGAGGTCTTATGCTGCCTCAGAGCCAAATATAACAAATATGTGAGCATAATAAAATCCCCGACATGATCCGAATGACAAAAGCAAACGGATCAGAATAAAGATCCGCTGGGCATTACCGCAGAGATACGGTAATGCCCAGCCGTCTTTTTTAGTGTAGTTGTCTTGAAAACCGCGCGGCAATTGACGATTATTCCTGCCACACTTGAATCCCTATAAAATATATGGTATTATCGGGTTATCAAATCATGAGGTAAACCAGTATGAAAATATCTACCAAGGGACGCTACGCGCTCCGTATGCTGATCGACCTTGCCGAGCATAGGAATAACGGATACATCTCCTTAAAGGAGATTTCCGAACGTCAGAATATATCCAAAAAATACCTGGAACAGATCATACCGCTTTTCAATAAAACAGATGTTCTCCGAGCCAACCGAGGTTCTCAAGGCGGATATATGTTGGCAAAGTCTCCTGAAAAATACACTGTTGGCGAAATACTTCGCTTGACTGAAGGCTCACTTTCTCCTGTCGACTGCGTTGATCAGGACCCTATAGAATGTGACCGCTGCGCAGACTGTGCCACACTTCCTATTTGGCAGGGGCTTTCCAAAGTCATCAACGAATACCTTGATGGGATAACCCTGCAGGATGTTGTCGACCGGCAGCGCGAGCGATATGTCAGCGACTACATTATATAGCGGTATTCAAATTAATTGCTCAGGAGTACCTGAATTTCAGGTGCTCCTGACAGTCTGATCGGTCCCGTTTTATAGCCTGAGAGATTATTGCAGCTGCATATTTACAATTCCAGGTCGCTGTAAAAAGCAGAATCAAATTCATCTGCCTCACCAAAGCCCGGTTTGTCATTTGTTTTAGTATATCATCATCTTGTGAAATCTTAAACGCATTACAGACATAAAAAGGCCGCAGCGCGAAGCTGCGGTTTTCGTGCGTTATGGGCATAGAAAAAGCCCGCCGTAATTCAATCAGAATTACAGTGGGCTTGATGTCTAAGGACTATAAAAAAGATGTTTTTGCGTTTTTAGCTGATGCTTCGAACTTTAGCATCCCGCAAAAAGTTGGTAGCGCCGCGGAGGCGTCGTGAGCGCGCTTGCAAGCGAACAGCCACAGCAAGCGTGACTTTTTGCGGAAAGGAGGAGCGACGGCGTAAGCGAGCCGATGACTTTTCAAAAGAAAAGTCGTCGCGAACGATACATAGTCCGCGACGACGTGGCGGAAGCGGTGGGATTCGAACCCACGAGCCCGTGAGGACTACCTGATTTCGAGTCAGGCCCGTTATGACCACTTCGATACGCTTCCGTATTCATAAATGCTCCCGCCGCATAAACGGGAGCATTTAAGTTTTATCACACATTGTCCTCAAAGTCAACAGCATCATCGCCGTCAAAGTCCATGCTCATCTCGCCGACGCGCATCCGGCGTTCGATCTTCATCTTCTCCACATACTCGTGGATGAGCTCCTTGACCTCGTTCGGCTGGCGGATATTCTTCAGAACGAGTTCGGGGATGCTTTTGTCGGTCGAAATGACCGTCACCGTGCCGACGCCGAAAATCCGCTGCCACAGCGTTTGGCTCACGCGAAGGTCGCGTACCCGGTAGAGGACGATCTCGTCCTGATGCACATTCAGGAAGCCGCGCCTTAAGAAGAGACGGTCCTCGCTGAGGGCGTACCGCGTAAAGCTGAGGGGCATGCCGAGTATACGCTTTCTGTCGTGCCATAATTCAACGATCTTTGATACGAGCTTTGCCATAACAGTCACTCCTTAAAAGCTTTGTCTATGATTGTAACTAATAAGCGCCGAAAAATCAAGAGAGGATGTGAAAAATCGTGTATGAGCAATACAAACCACTGGACAATCCGGCGGCGGAGTTATATATTAATTAAGTTATCTCAATTCTTAGCACAGAGGAGGGTAGAGCCGTGGCGGATATAAAAAGCACCGCGATAAAGGCGGGAAAATATTTCAGAACATTTTACCGCTGGGTGCTGCTTTCGGCGGCGACGGGCGTGGTATGCGGCCTTGTGGGCTCTGCCTTTCACCTGACGGTCGACTGGGTGACGGCGGTGCGGGGCGAAAACCCATGGCTCATATTCCTCCTGCCCGCAGGAGGCCTTGCCATAGCGGCTATCTACCGCGTTACCAAAATGGAGGGCGAGGGCACCAACGGCATCATCGACTCCATCCACGACGGAGGCAAAGTCCACATCCGGCTCGTGCCGGTGATATTCGTCTCCACCGCGATAACACATCTGGTGGGCGGCTCGGCCGGACGCGAGGGCGCGGCGCTGCAGATAGGCGGCGGGATAGGATACCGCGTAGGCCGGCTTTTCAGGCTGGATGATAAGGATATGCGCCTTGTGACCCTGTGCGGCATGAGCGCGGTGTTCGCGGCGCTGTTCGGGACTCCGCTCACGGCGACTATCTTTGCCCTTGAGGTCATCTCCGTCGGCATACTGTACTACTCGGGCTTCATACCCTGCCTTGTCGCTTCGGTGACGGCCTACGGGATATCCCGGCTTATCGGCATAGCGCCCATGCGCTACGCCGTCACGCTCGAGCCGCTGGAGCCTTTGCTGCTTCTTAAGGTCTGCGCTCTTGCGGTCATATGCGCCGTAGTAAGTATAGCTTTCTGCGTTGCGATGCACAAAACGGAGCAGTTTGCCTCCGCCAAAATTAAAAACATATACCTCCGCACTGCGCTGGGCGGCGCGATAGTGATCGCCCTGACGCTTCTGGTCGGGGACGAAAGCTACAACGGCATCGGCACCGACGTTATCAGCCGTGCGCTCACCGAGGGCGAGGCTCCCGCCTGGGGCTTTTTCTGGAAGATCGTGTTCACCGCCGTTACCATCGGCTTCGGCTTCAAGGGCGGCGAAATCGTGCCGACGATGTTCATCGGCGCAGTCCTGGGCTGTACCGCGGGGCCGCTGCTCGGCATCCCGCCGCAGTTTGCCGCCGCGATAGCGCTCGTCGCGGTGTTCTGCGGGGCGGTCAACTGCCCGATCGCCTCCATCATCCTGTCGGTGGAGCTTTTCGGCTCGGGAGAGCTTCTGTACTTCGCCCTTGCCTGCGGCATATCCTATATGCTCTCGGGCTATTTCGGCCTGTACAGCAGCCAGAAGATAATGTACTCAAAAACCAGAGCGGAATTTATAAACCGCTATGCGAAATAGAGAGAGTGCCCATGACGAAAAAAGATACCGCCGCCCTTCTGGGCTGCTATATGCTGTGGGGCTTCCAGCCGCTTTACTGGGGCCTGATCGGGGACGTCGGCACCATGACGTTGATGCCGCTGAGGATAGTGTTCGCGGCGCTGTTTTCCGTGCTCATCCTGGCGCTTCAGAAGCGTACGGGAGAGCTCAGAGCCCTGTTTAAAAACAGGAAAATGATGAAATTCCTCCTGCCGGCGGCTATGTTTCTGCTTGCTGACTGGACGGTGTATATAGTTCTTGTGAACTCCGGCCACATAATCGATGTCAGCCTCGGATACTACATAAACCCCCTGATACTGTTCCTTATAGGAGCGCTTATCTACCGCGAAAAATGCGGCGCGGGTCATTTTATTGCGCTGGCGGTGGCCGTTGCGGGAGTCGTGGTGAGCGCCGCGGCTTTCGGCAGCGTTCCGTATACCTCGCTTATCATCGCGGTCAACTGGGCGGTCTATGCCGCAATAAAAAAGAATGTCAGCGTCGACGGCGTCCTGAGCATCGCGGCCGAGACGCTCATACTGACGATACCGGCCATTATATTCATGCTGGTTTTCCAAAGAGCCGAGCTTGCACAGATACCCGTGTCAAGCTACTTGCCGCTGGTGGGCTCGGGCGTGGTGACGGCGCTGCCGATGTTTCTGTATTCGCGCTGCGTATCCCGACTGCCGCTGGTGCTCATGTGCTTTGCGCAGTATCTGAGTCCGACCTTCGGACTTGTATGCGCATTCATAAAGGGCGAGAGCTTCTCATCCAGCCAACTCATAAGCCTTGCCTTTTTCATCGCCGCGATAGTTATTTTTACCGTAAGCGAGCTTAAGCGCCAAACTGTGATAAAGGAGAAATAAGATGAAGTACAATATAAACGAGCACGCGAGAGCCTTCCTTGCCGAGCATCTGCCGGAGGCGCTTGACGCCGAAAGCAGCTATGCCGCGCTTAAAATGCTGTATGAGCTTATCGACGAAAAGGGCTTTGACGCGCCGAAATACGAAAAGCTCAATGCCTTCGGCCTCAAAGCCGACGAGGTCTACGATGAAATCTACGAGCTGAACATGCAGTAAAGCTAAAAGACAGGGCAAACGCCCTGTCTTTTCACTTTCGTATGCGGATGTACTTATACGTGTTATCTGTTGTTGTAAGCCTCGATGCCCTTTTTAAGCAGCTCCATGGAGCGGGTGATGTCGGCCTCGTTGATGACATAGGCCATGCGTATCTCGTTTACGCCCGTGTGCGGAGTTTTGTAGAAGCTCTCGGCGGGGGTGAACATGAGCGTGTCGCCGTTGTCGTCAAACTCCTCGAGCATCCAGATCTGGAACTTCTCGGCGTCGTCGACCGGAAGTTTGGCCATGACGTAAAACGCGCCCCTGGGCTCGGAGTAGACAACGCCGTCGATCTTCTTGAGCCCCTCGACGAGCGCGTCCTTGCGCGCGCAGTATTCCCTGCGCACCGCGTCGAAATACTCGGGGCCCACGGAGTAGAGCGCCGCGGAGGCGACCTGGTCGATGGTGGAGGTGCACAGACGGCCCTGGCACCACTTCATCGCGTGGTTGTACAGCTCCTTGTTTCTTGTTATCATGCAGCCGATGCGCGCGCCGCAGGCGGAAAAGCGCTTGGAGACAGAGTCGATGACGACAACGTTATCCTCATAGCCCTCAAGCTGCAGAAGGCTCATGAGCTTCTCACCGCCGTAGACAAATTCGCGGTAGACCTCGTCGCCGATGATGAAAAGCCCGTGCTCGCGGGCGATATCCGCCATGAGACGCAGCTCCTCCTCGGTCAGGACGGTGCCGGTGGGGTTGCCGGGGTTGGTGAACATGATGGCGCGGGTGCGCTCGTTTATGCAGGCCTCCACGCGCTCGCGCACGGCGAACTTATAGCCCTCCTCGGGCTTCGTGGTGATGGGGCGGACAGTAGCTCCGGTGAGGGTCACGAAGGTGGAGTAGTTGGGGTAAAACGGCTCGGGGATGATGATCTCGTCGCCCTCGTCAAGGATGCAGGAAAGGGCGATCTGAAGTGCCTCGGAGCCGCCGGTGGTGATGAGCACCTGCTTGTTGTTTATAGGTGCGCCTATCCTGCCGTAGTAGTCGACGACGGCGTTTATCATCTCGGGAACGCCGTCGGAGGGAGCGTACTCCAGAACCGGCTGGGAGAAGTTTTTGACCGCCTCAAAGTAGGCATCGGGGGTGGCGATATCCGGCTGGCCGATGTTCAGGTGGTAAACCTTCTTGCCGTTTTTCACGGCCTCGGCGGCGTAGGGAGCGAATTTCCTCATGGGGGAAAGCCCGCATTTTTCTATCTTACCTGAATATTTCACTTGATGAACCTTCCTTTCCAAATTCTCTGAGCTTTCCAATATTTTACCACCCGCACGGAGCATATTCAACCGCGCGGCGCAAGAAAAGCTTGACAAGTTTTTCGCATAAAAGGTATCTCTTGCCCATGGAGCGAGAGTTTGATACAATATAAAAAAAGCAAAAAGGCGGTGAAGGGATGCTGAGAATATTTTACGGCAGGGCAGGTACGGGCAAAAGCGCGGCGGTCATGTCGGAAATTAAGGCCGCGGCGGACAGGGGCGAGGGCGGATATATCCTGCTCGTACCCGAGCAGTACAGCCACGAGGCCGAGCGAGAGCTGTGCGCCATGTGCGGCGACAGCCTTTCGCTTTATGCCGAGGTGCTGAGCTTCACGGGGCTTGCCCGCAGGATAAGCGCCGAACTCGGCGGCCTTGCGCAGGCGTATCTTGACAAGGGCGGCAGGCTGCTTTGCATGGCGCTTGCGGCCGACGGTCTGTATTCAAGGCTGAGGGTCTATTCCGCCGCGAGGCGAAGGTCGGAGCTTCAGGCCATGCTGCTTGCGGAGATCGACGAGCTCAAGACCGCCTGCGTGAGTTCCGAAAAGCTTCTTGAGGCTTCGGAGAGCTGCGAGGGCGCGCTTGCCGACAAGCTGCACGACCTCGGCCTTGTGCTCGAGGCCTATGACGCGGTCGTGGCAAACGGCCGCGCTGACCCCACCGACCGGCTCACGCGGCTTGCGCAGCAGATACCCGAAAGCTCTCTGGGCAAGGGCAGCCATGTGTATGTCGACGGCTTTACAGACTTCACCGCGCAGGAGCGCCGTGTGCTCGAGGAACTGCTCTTAAAGGGTGTCGACCTGACCGTGTGCCTCGGCTGTGACGACCTCAAAGGAGGCAGCGAGATATTTGAGCTCAGCCGCATAACTGCGCGCACGCTCCTCGCCTTTGCAAAGGAAAAGGGTATCGAAACGCAGGTACGCCGCTGGGAGGAGATGGGGAGCAAAAATGCCGCCCTCGTCTATTACGCCGACAATATGTTCAGCTACTCCTCCGCCGTGTACCCAGAGAGTATAGAAAATATAAGTATAAGCACCGCGCCCGATATGAGCGCCGAGTGCGAATTTGCGGCGGCAAAAGCGGTTGAGCTCGTGCGCGAAACGGGCTGCCGCTGGCGCGACATTGCCGTTGCGGTGCGGGGCTTTGACGACTACAGGCTGAGCCTTGAGAGCGCGTTTGCGCATTACGGCGCGCCGCTTTACACAGCGAGAAAGTCTGACCTGCTGTCAAAGCCTCTGCCGATGCTAATTTCCTCGGCGTATGAGATAGTCGACGGCGGCTGGGAAAGCTCGGATATGCTGGATTATCTGCGCACCGGCCTTGCGGGACTGAGCCGCGAGGAGTGCGACGAGCTTGAAAACTACATTTTCATGTGGCAGCTTCGCGGCTCGGCATGGACGCGCGGCGAGGACTGGCGTCTGCACCCAGACGGCTACGGCGCGGAATTTAACGACGCGGCCTACGAGACTCTGCGCAGGATAAACGAGCTGCGCAGGCGGGTATCCGCACCCTTGCTGAGCTTTGCGGAGAACACGAAAAGCGCCGACACCGCCGCCGGACAGGCGGAGGCTCTGGCGCAGCTTCTGGAGGAGCTTGAGCTGTCGGAAAGGCTGAGTGTACGCGCGGATGAGCTTGCCGATGCCGGTAGAGCCGAGGCGGCTCAGGAATATGCTCAGCTCTGGGACATAACGGTGTCCGCGCTTGAACAGAGCGCAGCGATACTCGGTGACACGGCGATCGACCGAGAAGCCTTCGGCAGACTGTTTACGCTCATGCTGTCAAAATACGACGTCGGTACCATACCCGCGGCCCTCGACCGCGTGACGGCGGGGGATTTTGACCGTATGCGCCGCAGAAACATAAAGCATCTCATCGTGCTGGGCGCGACGGACACGCGCATACCCAAAACGGATGCCGACGCCGGCGTTTTCTCCGCCGAAGAGCGCAAAAGGCTGCTCCAGATGGACATCGACCTCGGCGGCGCGGGCGAGAGCGAGCTCTGGAGGGAATTTTCGCTTGTGTACAACTGCCTGACCCTGCCATCGGAGAGCCTGAGCTTCTGCCTGCCCGCCTTCAACGAAAACGGCGAGGCGCAGAGACCGGCCTTCGTCGTAAACCGAGCAAGAGCGATGTTCGGGCTTGAGGATAAGGCCGTGAGCCTGTCGAAGCTGAGGATGAACGCCGCGGCCCCCGCAATGGAGCTTGCCGCCCACGCCCTGCGCGGCGGCGGAGCGGCGGAAGCCTCGGCTGCGGAATACTTCGCCGCTAACGCTCCTGAGCGCCTTGAGGCCCTGAGACGGGCTTCGGAGCTTAAGCGCGGCAGCCTGTCAAGGGACTCCGTGCGGGCGCTTTACGGGGATAAAATACACTTTTCCGCTTCGAGGATAGATAAATTCGCTTCCTGCCGCTTTGCCTATTTCATGCGCTTCGCTCTGGGGGCAAAGCCCCGCGAGCCTGCGGGCTTCACGGCGCCCGAGATGGGCGTTTTCATGCACTATATCTTAGAGCGCGTGGCCCGCGACGCGTCTCAGGCCGGCGGCTATAAAAATATAAGCGACGATGAGCTGCGCAGGCTGACGGACAAATACATCGCCGAATACGTTCACGATACGCTAAACGATTTCAGGGAGAAGTCCAAGCGCTTTGAGTATCTTTTCCGCCGCCTGACCAAAAGCGTGCATCAGGTGGTGCTGGATATGGCCAATGAGCTGAGAAGCTCGGACTTTGAGCCCCTGTCCTTTGAACTCGACTTCGGCAAAGCGGAAAACCTGCCGCCGCTTCAGCTCGGCGAGGGCGAGGACAGCCTTGTGCTCACCGGCATCGCCGACAGGGTCGACGGCTGGCTTCACGAGGGCAAGCTGTATCTTCGCGTCGTCGACTACAAGACCGGCAGCAAACGCTTTGAGCTGTCCGACGTTCTGTACGGCATGAATCTGCAGATGCTGCTGTACCTGTTCTCGCTGACGGAAAACGGAAAACTCCTGTACGGCAGCGAGATCGTGCCCGCGGGAGTGCTGTACATCCCCGCGAAGGATGTGGTGATATCCTCGGGCACAAGGCTCAGCGACGAGGCTCTTGAAAAGGAACGCTCGGGCAGGGTAAAACGCAGCGGGCTAATACTCGACGACCCCGGCGTTATAAACGCGATGGAGCATGGGGAGGACCCCAGATACATCCCCGTGAAGTTCAAAAACGGCGTTCCTCAGGGCGACGCCCTCGTTTCGGCGGAGCGTCTCGGGCTTCTTGCAAAGCACATCGACGATACGCTCAGGTCGATGGCGGCCGAGCTCAGGCGAGGCAGCATCGCCGCCGACCCGTATTACCGCGCCCAGCAGGAGAGCGCCTGCGCAAACTGCGATTATGTTGAAGCCTGCCGATTCACCGATGGCGAAAACGGCGAGCATATGCGCCCGACGCCGCGCCTTGCCGCCACGAAGGTGTGGAACATTCTTGAAGGAGGCGGGGAAAATGGCTGAGTTCAAACCGACGGCTTCCCAGCGCGACGCTGTATTCACCCGCGGCAGGACGGTGCTCGTTTCGGCGGCGGCCGGCAGCGGCAAGACCAAGGTGCTCACCGAGCGGCTGCTGTCGAGGATATCCGACGACGCGGATATCGACAGCTTTCTGGTCATAACCTTCACCAAGGCCGCGGCGGCGGAGCTTCGCAGCCGCATCATGGACGAGATCGCCCTGCGCCTTGCGTCGGAGCCCGACAACCGCCGCCTGCGCCGCCAGAGCGCGCTGTGCCAGCGGGCGCAGATAGGCACCATCCACAGCTTCTGCCAGAGCTTTCTGCGCGAAAACTGCCACGCGGCGGGGCTCTCGCCGGAGTTTAGGGTAATCGAGGAGGACAGGGCCGAGGCGATAAAGGCCGCGGTGCTCGAGCGCGTCATGGACGAGTGCTACGAAGCGCCCGACGAGGGGTTCCGGCTCCTTGCCGACACCGTGGGCAGGGGGCGCGACGATAAGCGCCTGGCTGAGCTCGTCGTGAGCATACACAGAAAAATGCAAAGCCACGCAAGACCAGAGGACTGGGCTGCGCGGCAGATGGCGGCATATGAATTTGAAACCGACGACGCGGGAAAGACTCCCTGGGGCGCCGAGATACTGGAAAACGTCAAAATGTCCGCCGAGTACTGGGCAGACCGAATGGAGCTTCTTGTGCGCGAGGCTTCGGCGGAGGAGAAAATCGCCGAAAAATACGGCCCGAGCATCGCCGAGACCGCGCTGCAGCTCAGGGATTTTTCACGCGCCCTCGACGAGGGCTGGGACAGGGCGAGAAGCCTTCTGCCCATTGAATATCCGAACCTCGGCAGGCTGACGAAATCTCCAAACCCGGAGCTTTCCGAATACATAAAGGCAGTGCGCGATGTGTGTAAGGCGCAGGTCAAAAAGTACGCGGAGCTTCTGTCGGACACGAGCGAGCAGCTGCTTTGCGATATGCGCGCGGCGGCTCCGGCCATGCGGGCGCTGCTTGAGCTGACGCTGCGCTTTGACAGGGCCTACGCCGCGGAAAAGCGCCGCCGCGCCGAGGTCGATTTTTCTGACCTTGAGCATATGACGGCAAGGCTGCTGACAAACCCCGACGGCAGTCCGACCGGGCTTGCGCGCGAGGTATCGCAGCGCTACACCGAGATAATGATCGACGAGTATCAGGACGTAAACCGCGTGCAGGACGCGATATTCCAGGCGCTGTCCAAAGACGGGAAAAACCTGTTCATGGTCGGCGATATGAAGCAGTCGATCTACCGCTTCCGCCTCGCAGACCCCACGATATTCGCCGAAAAATACCTCAGCTACTCAGACCTTGCCGACGCGCGGGAGGGCGAGCCCGTGCGCATCATGCTTCAGGAGAATTTCCGCTCACGCCGCGAGGTGATCGAGGGAGCCAACCACGTTTTCCGCTGCTGTATGTCGGAAAAGCTTGGAGAGCTGGATTACGACGAAAAGGCGGAGCTTAAATACGGCGCGGGTTATGAGGGCGACGGCGCTTTGCCCGAGCTCATGCTTGTGGACGTTAACAGCGACGAGGACGATACGCGCGACAGGACGGCCAGAGAGGCCTCCGCCGTCGCGGAAAAGATTAAGCGGCTCATGGCCTCCGGAATGGAGGTCGACGGCAGACCCTTGCGCTACGGCGACATCGCGCTTTTGATGCGCTCTGCAAACGCCGTCGGGGAGACCTACCGCCGCGAGCTCATCGCCGCGCAGATACCGGTCGCGTCGGGGCAGGGCGGCAGCTTCTTTGCGTCGGACGAGATTACCTCGCTCATGTGTCTGCTTGCCGTTATCGACAACCCCCGTCAGGACGTGCCGCTGATCGCGGTGCTCCGCTCGACGGCCTTCGGCTTTTCCGCCGACGAGCTTTCCGGGATCCGTGTGACGGATAAAAAATGCGATTTTTACACGGCGCTGATAAAAACCGCTGAGAATAACGAAAAGTGCGCTGAGTTTTTAAAGACGCTCAACGGCTTGCGCGACCGCGCTCCGGATACGGAGCTGGGCGAGCTGCTGCGGCATATATATGATGAGCTCGACCTCATGGCGCTGTGCGCCGCGATGCCGGACGGGCAGCTTCGCTGCTCTAACCTGCGCCTGATGCTGGAGCTGGCAAAGCGCTTTGAAAAGGGCGGCTTCCGCGGCCTGCACCGCTTCAACGAATGGCTGAGAACGCTTGCCGAACGGGGCGACGATATGGCGCGGGGCGCAACGGGGGACGCTGTGCAGATAATGACGGTGCACAAGTCCAAGGGCCTTGAGTTTCCCGTGGTGTTCCTGTGCGACACTGCCCGCCGCTTCAATAAAAACGACTCGCAGTCGCCGGTGACGGTGCATCCCGTGCTGGGTCTCGGCCCCAAGGTCGTGGACGTAGAGCGGGGGATAGAATACCCCTCGCTTGCCCGCAGAGCCATAAAGCTCAGAGCCGACAGAGAGCTGCTGTCGGAGGAGATGCGCCTTCTGTACGTCGCGCTGACCCGCGCGCGGGAGCGGCTCATTGTGAGCGCCGCCGTGAAGGAGCCGGAGGCTAAGCTCAAAAAGCTCATGCTCATGGTCTCAAAGCCCATGCCGCCGGAGGTTTTGATGTCGGCCGGCTCGCTGTCAGAGTGGATGATGTACGCGCTGCTGTGCGACGACGGAAGCAGGCTGAAGCTCAGCATCGTCGGCGCCGGTCCCGACGCCGCTCAGGAGGAAGAGAAGTCTGCGGAGCCGTCTGCCAAGGCAGACCCCGAACTCGTCGCGGAGCTTGAGAAAAACCTGAGCTTTGTCTATCCCTTCGCGGGCGCGTCCCTGCCCTCAAAGGTGACGGCGACGGAGCTCAAGGGCGCTCAGGAGGACGACGGGGAAGCGGTCAGCATCGCGCCTAAGGCGCGGCGCTCCTTCCGAAGCCCCGATTTCCTGCGGGATAAAAAACCGCTCAGCGGCGCGGAAAAGGGCACTGCAACGCATATGCTGCTGCAGTTTATCGACTACGCCAAGGCGCAGACCGAGCAGGGTGTGCGTGAGGAGCTGGAGCGGCTCACGGCCTCAAAGCACCTCAGTCAGCGGCAGGCCGAGGCGGTGGACGTGCCCTCCGTGCTCCGGCTGTTCGGCTCGGAGCTGGGACGGCGTATCATGGCGGCGGATAATATGCGCCGCGAGTTCAGATTTTCGCTCCTGTGCCCCGCGGAGGACTTCTTTGAAGGCGGCGAGGGCGAAAAAGTCCTGCTCCAGGGCGTCGTGGACTGCCTCATCGAGGAAAAGGGCGAGCTCACGGTCATAGACTATAAGACCGACAGGGTCAGGGGCAGCAAGCTCACAGAGCGGGCAAAGGCCTATGCCGGTCAGCTCAGGGCCTACGCTATAGCCGTCGGGAGGATAACCGGAAAGCCAGTCAAACAATGCGTGCTGTACTTCCTTGACAGCGGCGAGACCGTATTTGTGGATGAAAAATGAAGAAACGGCCCGCGGCCCGAAGCCGTAAAAAAGTTCTTGCAAAATACTTTGCTGTGTGCTACAATTCACTTTGCGTCTTGTAACCACGCACCGCGTGCTCAAGACAGCCTATGATGAGGAGAAATGAACAATGAAGGCAGGAATCCATCCTAACTATCAGCCCACCGTTATCAAGTGCGCCTGCGGCGCCACTATCGAGACCGGCTCCACCCGCCCCGGTATCACCGTTGAGATCTGCTCCAAGTGCCATCCTTTCTACACCGGCAAGCAGAAGCTCGTTGACACCAGCGGCCGCGTTGATAAGTTCAACCGCAAGTACGGTATCAAGTAAGTTGATTTTGGGCATTTTTAAAGACCATGCGAAAGCATGGTCTTTTGCCGTTTTTATACTGATTTGAATGAAAATTCAGAGACTCTTTTTTGCCGCGTCCTCGAGCCAGCGTGTGGCGCAGTGGGCCATGTATGCCGGGCCGAAGCGGAACACTTCCTCGTTAAACAGTACGTCCGGGCTGTGCTGCTGGGTGGCCGGACGGTCGGTAAAGCCGGCGGACAGGTAGATGTACGCCCCGGGGATGCGCTCAAGAACACAGGCGAAATCGTCGGAGGCCGTGGCCTTGAGGTCGGCGACGGCGAACTGCCCGGGCACGTCCAGCTCCTTCATATAGCCGGTGAAGCTCTCCGTTACGTCGTGGTCGCATATGAGCGGCGGCACCTCGGCGATCATCTCGACCTCTGCGCTGCCGTTGTAGGTCTGCGCGACGGAGGCCGCGACCTGCTTCATCCTGCGCACAAGCAGCTCCCGCTGCTCGGGCGAATCGGTACGGATGGAGCCCTGCAATTGAGCCGTTTCGGGAATGATGTTGTACGCGTCGCCGGCACTGAATATGCCTACGGTCATCACGCTTGCCTGAGTGGACGTGATTTCGCGCGCCACGACGGCCTCCAGCGCCAGATAGATGTGGACGGCGATGTTTATGGGGTCGACGCTCCGCTCGGGATATGCTCCGTGCGAGCCCTTGCCGTGCACCGTGATCTTGAAGCCGTCGACGGAATTCATCATGGTGCCGGTGGAGTTGTAAAGAAAAAGCGTGGGCGGCATCTGTCCGGAGGTGACGTGGAAGCTCAGCGCCGCGTCGGGCTTCGGGTCCTCAAGAACGCCGTCGGCTATCATGGCCTTCGCGCCGAGGAATACCTCCTCCGCGGGCTGGAACATCAGCTTTACCGTTCCGGCGAGGGCATCCTCATTCTCCTTGAGAAGCTTTGCCGCCGTCAAAAGCTGGGCCGCGTTGCAGTCATGCCCGCAGGTGTGGGCCGCGTCGCAGGAGCTGGCAAAGGGCAGACCGCTTTCCTCACGCATGGGAAGGGCGTCCATATCGCTGCGAAGCAGTATCGTCTTTCCGCCCGCCTTGCCGACGGTGGCAACGACGCCGCAGCCGCCGCAGAGCTTCGGGGCGTAGCCCATCTCCGTAAGCTTGTTCCGGATAAATGCCGAGGTGTTCGGAAGCGCCATGCCGACCTCGGGGTTTTGATGCAGATATCGCCTGTTGGCTGTTGTCTCTTCAAACAGCTCAACTGACCGTTTAAGATAATCCAATGAAATTACTCCTTTTCTGCTTTGATATCGTTCTGCCTATTACATTATCACCTTACGCCCCCTTAATCAATACAAATATAAGTTTAACTTCCCTGCGGCCGTTTGACTCCGCTGCCAGCGGCTGATATACTTTTAAAAAATTTTTTCGCATATCCTGTAACCTTTCCCGAAGCCCGCGCATCTATTAGTCGAAAGCAAACGAAATAAATCATTTGCGGAAAGGATTAAAGAAAATGAGAAAGATTATTAATGCAGTGATGGATTACGCCGGTATAAACTCCGAAATATATAATCTGACGGCTGTACGCAGCGGAGAACTCTTCGAGATAGCTTTCCGCACGGACTATCTCAGCTACGAGGCGTACGTGGACGCGGAGAGCGCGGAGGTGCTCGGCTTCAGCTTCGAGCCGGTCGAGCCCGGCGTGACAGAGTACGAAGAGGCAGCGGCATGAGATGATAAGACGTTCGGCAGAGAATGGGGCAAACAGTGAAAACAGATATAATCGACGAATTGTTCAGAAAATACTATAACGAGGCTCTGCTTTACACCCTTTCGCTCTGCCACAGCAGGGAGACTGCCGAGGATGTGGTATCCACAGCGTTCTTCAAGGCTCTCGAAAGCGCCGACGACAGCATAAAGAGCTTTAAACCGTGGCTGCTTTCGGTGTGCCGCAACGAGTATTACTCCATATGCCGGAAGCAAAAGCACATGAGCGGCGGAGAGATCCCCGAGGATCTTTCAAGCAGCGACGAGGAGTTTCTTGAGACGATAATCCGCCAGGAGGAGTACAGGGCGCTCTATCAGGCGATAGGGCACCTGCCTGAGCCGCAGAGAGAGGTGATCACCCTGTTTTATTTCAGCGGCCTTACCGTACGCGAGGCCGCCGAAGCGACAGGCAAAAGCGAGAGCAATGTTAAGGTACTTTTATACCGCGCAAGAGAAAATCTGAAAAAGTTTTTAGGAGGATAGAAATGGATTTTGAGCAACTGTATAAAAAAGTTCAGGACGGCACGGCGACCGAGGAGGAAAAAGCCTATGTGGAGGATAAGATCCACCGGATAAGCCAAATCCTCGACGAGCCCGCTGTGAAAAACCCTGAGATAGAGCTTGCCGACGAGGCGACCGTCAAGGCCGCGCGCAAAAAGTTCAGCCTGAGATCGACGATACGCACAATCGTGGTCGTGCTGTGCGTCCTCGCGGTCATAGCCTGCGGCATCTGCGGTTATATCTTCGGCACGGCGATACCCGCGGCCAAGTCGTCGGCGGCGATAAGCAGGGAGCAGGCTGTCGACATCGCAAAGGACTGCGTTATCGAATATATCAACGCCGACGAGAATATCGAGTTCATCGTTCACGACGTCGACCGCGATCTCAATACCCGCGACGGCCTGAAAAACGCCGTGTATCACTATGAGGTCGAGCTCAGATACAACGGCGTTGAGTACGAAGTGGATGTAAACGCGAAATCAGGCTACGCGGTCATCACCGACATCGACCGCGACTGATATATCTTTCAATTGGCACCACGGTGCAGACTACTCCCCTATAATCGGCTCATAAAAAGCCGGCGGCGCGGTCAAAAGACCGCGCCGTTTTTTGCTTGCTTCGGTTTATTTAGTAGAGACAGGTCTCGATATAGCGGTGGAGTATCGCCGCGACCTGAGCGCGTGTCGCGCCGTCTCTGGGCATGAGCTTGTTGTTATTGCCGTTTATGATGCCCTCGGCGTTTGCCCATGACATCGCATCGCGTGCAACGAGGGAAACGCTGTCGTAATCGGCAAAGCCGGTTATATCGGCGCCGGCGCTCACGTCAACGCCCTTGTACGCGGCGTAGCGGTAGAGTATCATCGCCATCTGCTCGCGGGTTATGGTTGCGTTGGGGGCGAAGGTCTGCTCGTTAAAGCCGTTGACCACGCCGTTTGCCGCCGCCCAGTCGACCGCCGCGCTGCACCAGACGCCCTTGGTGTCGGCAAAGGAAGCGGGCTCTGCCTCGGGCTGACCCTCCATGCGCCAGAGCACCGTTACCAGCATACCGCGGGTCATGGTGGCGGTGGGGGAGAAAGCGTTTTCGGAGGTGCCCTTGAACAGCTCGTTGTTGTACGCGTAGGCTATGTCGCCGTAGCACCAGTAGTCATCGGGAATGTCAAAGAAGGGGAAGCGGATGAGCGCGTTGACAAGACCCGCCTTTGTATTGCAGGTGTAGAGACCCTTGGAGTATCCTCCGCCTGCGCATACGATGGCCCCGTCAGAGCCGATGCTGACTGCGGCAAGGGTGTTGGAGCTTTCATTGGCGCCCACGGTATAGGGAACGCTCGCGGTGCAGCCGGCCTTTACGGCTTCGCCGCCCACTGCGGTGTTCACGACGAAGGTAAGGGCGCTGTCAAGCTGGCTGCCGAGGGCGCGCTTCTGGGCCTCGTTAAGCTCGGGCGAGCCTATGGCGACTGTGAAGTCGGAGCCATTTGCGACGTCCGCCGCAGCAAATTTGGCGCCGCCGTCGGCGGTTTTGAACTCTGCCTTAGCCGCCGCTGAGAGAGCGGTCATGCCGCGGCCCCAGATCTCGAGAACGGAGGCTTTAGCTGCCGAGCCGTCTATCGTGACGGTTTTGCCCGCGGCACCCAGCTCGCGCATCATGATCTCGGTGGGGAACACAACGAGGCTGTCCGCCGTGACGGCCGCCGGCGCGCTGAGCACGGTCTTGCCGCAACTTACGGGAACGGTGGTGAGGACCACGCTACCGCCGAGGACGATGACCGCGTCATTGTCGGTGGGGAAGTTCGTGTCTCTGCCCATGGAGTCGGCGATGTCAAGGATGAGCTTGTTTATCCTGTCCTTGACGGCCTTGGTGAAGATGTTGTCGAACTGCACGGAAGCGGCCGCATCGCCGAAGGCGTGGGACTTCACGATGCGGAGAATCTCGTTGAGGATCTCGCCGCTTTCTATCTTGTCAAGACCGGTCTGCACCCAGTCGGGGTAGATCCCGTCGTCCTCTCCGCCCAGATGGCTCTGGTAGATGTAGTTAACGGCGTCAAGAAGGTTCTTGTCCTCGGTGACGGGGATATTGGTGATCTCGCGGACGATATCCTGAATGTCGGCGATGATCCTTGCGTTCATCCAGGCGACGATGCCGTCGTCAACGACAACGAATTTTTTCAGGAAGTCTCCGAGGAAGGTCCCGGCGACGGTGGCGAGCATATCCTCGGTGAAGCCGAGGGTGCGTCCGTATTCGGTGAGATCGTCGATGGTGCGCTCCTCACCGGTCGCGGGATCGGTAAAGGTGATGGGGCCGACGTGGTTTTTGGTCGTGACGTTCACGATCATGCTGCCCTCGGTCTCGCGCAGTTCGACAAAGCGGACAGGGGAGGGGTAAGTAAGACCGGAGCCGGTCTCGATATCATACAAGGTGTTTCCGCTTTCGGTGGTGAGCTTGGCGATATCCTGCGCGTGCATATGTCCGGTAAACACCATTTCCATGCCCGCGTCGGCAAGCTCGGCGGCGATGCGATCATAGTCCTCGACAAGGTACATGGAGAGAATGTCGGGCTCCATGGAGAAGTGGGGGACAAAGCCGTGGTGGGAAAGGCCGATGACGCGGTCGCCGCGTGCCTTTGCCGCGGATACCTGCTCTATTGCCCACGCCTCGAGCTCGGGGCTCATCTCGCCGCGGGTCTCATGCTCGACCTGCCCCTTGGAGTTGTTGTCGGCGCTGTAGCAGCAGGTGTCCATAGCGATGAGAGTAACGCCGTCCGCGATCTGCGCGGCATAGGAGAGCTGACCGGACTCCTTGCCCTCGGGGGGCGTAAAGCGCGCGAGGATGCTGTCGTCGGAATATACAAAGTCGTATACCTCGGCGAAGTCCGAAGGCTCGGTGCGCGTCGCCGGAACGGCTGTGCCGTCGGCGGTGTTGAAGTTCATCGCGTTTTTGTTGCGGACGTCGTGGTTGCCGTTGATGACGTAGACCTTCAGTCCGGGAACGTCCTTTTCAAGCTGCTGCAGACGCTCTGCAATGACCTGATGGCACTCAAGCTCGCCGTCCTTTGTCAGGTCGCCTGAGATAAGCAGCACATCGGGCTTGTCTTCCCTGACCGCGTCCAGCAGCTCAAGGTTGATCGCGTCGCTCTCCGTGAGCATCTTGCGGTCGCTGTTGAGGGCCGTGGTGAAGTCCTCGGTGTCCTTGATCATGGTGGGCGACATATAATGGACGTCGCTCAGCACGGCGATCTTCAGGCATTTATCGTACTTTCCGCCGTCGTCTTCGGCTGCCAGCGCGGGCAATACCAGCGTGCAGGCCATGACGAGAGCGAGAAGCACGGAGAGAAAACGCCGTGCGCGGGTGGTTTTTGTCATAACTGATTCTCCTTCACTGTTTTTTATTAATGAATAATACCATTTTAATACATAACCGCGTGGATTACAAGTACAAGTACCGCAAATTCAATTCAAATGCGTCCGGCAGTACAATGTTGACACAGAAAAAATAAATATATATAATGATGCACCATGAACAGAGAAAACTTCTTCCGAAAATATGACAAGATAATCGCGCAGCTCGGCGACACAAAGCCGCGCCTGCTGCTGCATAGCTGCTGCGGCCCCTGCTCAAGCTCGGTGATAGAGCTTCTGGCAAAGAATTTCGAGGTCACGGTACTCTGGTATAATCCCAATCTCTGGCCGGAAAAAGAATTTGGAAAGCGGCTTGAGACTCAAAAGCAGCTTTTGTCCTGCTTTGATGACGAGGGGATACACGCGCAGCTGTTGGAGTGCTCCTGGCGCAGCGAGGACTATATGAGCCGGATAAAGGGGCTTGAGAATGAGCCCGAGGAGGGCGCCCGCTGCCTTGAGTGCTTCCGCATACGCCTTGAGGAGACGGCGAAGACCGCCGCGGAGCGGGGATTTGACTGGTTCTGCACCACGCTTACCGTGTCCTCCCGCAAGGACGCCGTCGCGATAAACGCCATCGGCCGGCAGGCGGAGGAAAAGTACGGTGTGCGCTGGCTCCCATCGGAGTTTAAAAAGCGCGAGGGCAACCACCGCTCGATAATCCTGTCCGAGAAATACGGCCTGTACCGTCAGGAGTACTGCGGCTGTGTGTTTTCAATGAATGCGGAGGATAAAAATGAACATAAAGACTAAAAGAATAGTGACCGCGGCTGTGGTCGGCGCGCTGTACGCGGCGCTCACGATGGCGCTCGCTCCCATAAGCTATGGGCCGCTGCAGTTTCGCGTATCCGAGGTGCTGTGCATCCTGCCGTATTTTATGCCCTACACCGCGTGGGGACTTTTCTTCGGCTGCATGATAGCGAACCTCGCAAGCGCCGCGGGAATACTTGATATAGTGTTCGGCTCGCTGGCAACGCTCATAGCCTGCGCCGGAGTCGCCCTCTGCGGTATGCGCGGTAACGGCGGGATAAAGAGCAAGCTCCTCGCATGCCTCATGCCTGTCATCTGGAACGGCCTTATCGTCGGCGCGACGCTCACCATCGCCCTCGCGGGGCTCAACCCGCTTAAAGAGTTCGGCGCGTTCGCCCTGTACGCCGGACAGGTGGCTCTGGGCGAGCTGGGCGTGATGTTCGTCATCGGCCTGCCGCTCATGACCTATCTGCCCAAGCAAAAATTTTTCTCCGAGTTCGTCATGAGGCATTGACAAACTACGACAAAAATATTAATATCCATATTGTGTATAGGGGGGCTGGGTTTTCCCGGCTGAGACGGAGAGAATCGAATCTCCGCCACCCTTGAACCTGATCCGGGTAATGCCGGCGTAGGAAACGAAAATCGAATTTTTAATCGTTTTCCTATGACCGCGCTGCTCCGGCAGCGCGGTTTTTCGTTTGAAAGGAGAAATAATCATGAGCAACGGAAAATCACATCTAAAGCTCCGCGCGCTGTGCGAGGGCGCCGTTTTCGTGGCGCTGGCGCAGGTACTCAGCTACCTGAAGCTGTTTGAGCTGCCGCAGGGCGGCTCTATCACCGTGGGTATGCTGCCCATATTCCTGTATTGCGCCCGCTGGGGCTTCGGTCCGGGCATGCTGGCGAGCATAACCTACAGCATCCTGCAGCTCCTGCTCGACGGAGCCTATGCATGGGGCTGGCAGTCCATCATCGGCGACTATATCCTGGCCTTCTCCGTTCTGGGCATCGCCGGTGCCTTCAGCAAGAAGGAATACGGCTTCTTCATCGGCACCGTCGTCGGCTCCTGCGCAAGATTTCTCGTACACTACGTCGTGGGCGCGACCGTCTGGGCCGAATATATGCCGCCGGAGTTTTTCGGCATGACAATGACCACGCCCTGGTTCTACTCGGCTCTGTATAACGGCAGCTATATGGTCATAGACATGGTCATCTGCCTCGTTGTCGGCGCGCTGCTCTGGAAGCCGCTGAAAAAGTACATCAGAGGCGAAGACCTGAGGGCCGCCTAAAAAAATGTTGACATTCTGAAACTTTGTCGTATATAATAAGCTTCCGATGCCTGTGGGCATCGGAAGCATTAATTTTGTCAACTACTTCCGGTCTGAGACCGGATGTTGAGTATTATTTTGAAAGGAGTGCAAAGAATATGCTGCGTACTTACCAGCCCAAAAAGCGTCAGCGCAAGAAGGAGCACGGCTTCCGCAAGAGAATGGCCACCGCAAACGGCCGCAAGGTTCTGGCCCGCCGCAGAGCGAAGGGCAGAGCAAAGCTCAGCGCCTGATTTGGCAGCTTTGAGCACAAGGGGAAATATAAATATTTTTCAGGGCGGGTAATATCCGCCCTTAAGGTGTTTATCCAACGACCGGGAAGTAAGGGTGAAATAATTGGATTTCAGGGGAACACTGAAAAAGAATTATGAGTTCAGACGGCTTTACACAAAGGGCAAGGCCGCCGTCACACCCTATCTTGTAGTGTACAGCCTGAAAACGGGACGTGACCACAGACGCGTGGGCTACACCGTGTCCACTAAGCTGGGCAAGGCCGTCGTACGAAACCGCGTCCGACGCCGCCTCAGGGAGATATACAGACTCAATGCGGACAAGCTCATCGACAACACCGATCTTGTCATCGTGGCAAGAAGCCGCTGCGTCGGGGGCGAATACGCGAAAATGGAGAAAGCGTTTCTGCACGCCTGCGCGGAGCTGAAGCTCTTCAGGGAGGACGTGGAATGAAAAAGCTTCTCATCGCACTGGTACGCTTTTACCGGAGGTATGTCTCTCCCGCGTTTCCCTCCCACTGCCGGTTTATCCCCACATGCTCACAGTATGCCATTGAAGCTCTGGAGAAATACGGAGCTTTAAAAGGTTCATGGCTTACCTTAAAACGCCTGCTGAGGTGTCATCCCTTTCACCTCGGCGAACATGATTTCTTCGATCCCGTCCCCTGACGAGGATCGGAATTTAAGGAGAAACTTATGTCATTATGGGATTATATAGTCTGGCCCTTTGCCAGGCTGCTGGATATCCTCTATAACTGGTCTCACAGCTACGGCGTTGCCATAATCCTCTTCGCTCTGATCGTCAACCTCATTCTGATGCCCTTCATGGCCAAGAGCAAAAAGAGCATGATGCGGACCACCCGCATCCAGCCCCAGCTGAAGGAGCTGGAGAAAAAGTGCAACGGCAATCAGCAGAAGTACCAGCAGGAGGTGATGAAGCTCTATAAGGAGCAGGGCGTCAGCCCCATGTCCGGCTGTCTCTGGTCGCTGATACCCTTCCCCATCCTGATCGCGCTTTACGGCGTCATCCGCCAGCCCCTTACCCGCATGATGGGCATTGTCAAGGACGACGTGGCGGCGATCACCGAGTGGGCCGCTGAAAACGCGGGCTTTGTTGCAACGAAGCAGGGCACCTATGACGAGATCGGCGTTGCCGACGCCATCCACCAGCACTGGGACGCCGCTGTCGACGCTTTGGGTACCTTCGGCGACAAGCTGATGGACATTGATTACAGCTTCCTCGGCATGAACCTCGGCGCCGTTCCGGACTGGAAGATCTGGAATTACGATTTTTCCAATTCCGAGACGCTTCTCCCCTCGCTGGGTCTGTTCCTCATCCCCATCATAGCCGCGTTCCTTTCATGGGCCTCCATGAAGATCAGCCAGGCCACCAACCCGCCTCAGCCGGGTCAGGCTGCGGCGAGCATGAAGAGCATGAACATTTTCATGCCCATCATGTCCGTCTGGATCTGCTTTATCATGCCCGCGGCTCTGGGCGTATACTGGATCGCAAACAGCGTTTTCGGCATACTGCGCGACCTCATCCTCACCAAGGTCTACAAGCGCAAGCTTGATATCGAGGACGCCGAGCGTATCGCGGCCTCGAAGGCGAGAGAGGAAGAAATGAGACGCCGCCATGATGAGACCGAGCAGCTCCGCGCAGAAGGCGCGACCACCCGCAACACAAATACCAGCAAGAAAAAAGTGCAGGCGCAGCAGAAGCAGACAAACGACGAGCGCCGCGCCGCAGCTGACAGAGCCGAGCGCGAGGCAAAGCGCGAGAGGCTCGGTATAGAGAAGGAAGAGAGCCCCTCTCAGGTGGGTAAGCGCCGCTACGCAAGAGGCCGCGCATACGACCCCAACCGCTACGCTGCACCCGCTGCGGCCGAACAGCCGGCAGAGGAAGCGGCTGCAGAGCTTGAGCCTCAAACAGAGGATAAGCCTGAATAATTACAGGAGAACCTAAAATATGATAAAGTCTTTGGAAAAAACCGGCCGTACCGAGGAAGAAGCGATAGCAGCCGCCCTTGAGGAGCTTGGACTTGAACGCGACGACGTCTCCGTGACCGTCGCCCAGCGCGCGAAATCCGGCTTCCTGGGCATAGGCTCCGCTCCGGCCGTCGTGCGTGTCGAGTATGAAGCCCCCGATGAGCCCGAGACAAAGGCAGAGCCGGAGGAAAAGACCGAGATCGCCGCGGACGACGAGTACGCGCAGATCAGAAGCTTCCTTGACGGCCTGCTCAAGCGTATGGGCGTCAAGGCTCAGATCGAGATCATCCCCCGTGACGACAAGGGCGTCGTGGTAAACCTGTCCGGTCCCGGCATGGGTGCGGTCATCGGCCGCCGCGGCGAGACTCTGGATGCGATCCAGCACCTCACAAATTATGTCGTCAACCGCGGGAGCGACAAGCATATGCACATCTCCGTCGACGCTGAGAGCTACCGCGCAAAGCGGGAGGAATCACTCGTGCGCCTTGCCGAAAAGATGGCCGCTAAGGTCATCAAGTATAAGCGCAGCATGGCTCTTGAGCCCATGAATTCCTATGAGCGTCACATCATCCATGCCGCCCTCCAGAACTACGAGGGCGTAACAACAAGCTCTACCGGCACTGAGCCCAACCGCCGTGTCGTTGTGTCCTATGACAAACCGCAGCAGTCCGGAAACAAGCCTCAGAGCCGCGAATGGGCATAAGCCCCGTATATTGGAGGAATAAAAATGGTACTTGAAAAAATTCAGAACATTCTCGCGCAGCAGTTCGAAGTATCCGCTGACAGCATTTCCGCAGACACCAATATCGTTGACGACCTCGGCGCAGACTCTCTTGACGTTGTCGAGCTAATAATGTCCGTTGAGGACGAATACGGTTTTTCGATCCCCGATGAGGACGCAGCAGAGCTTGTTACTGTCGGCAAGCTTGTTGAGTACATTGAAGCAAGGCAGTAATTGCTAAAGCAGCAAAAAAGCCGCCCGTCCGGGCGGCTTTTTTGCGCAGATCTTGCCTGTCATACGATCCCTTTTAACGTAACGTGTTGGTTTATGCTTATCTCAAAATCCTCACCGATTCAAGGAGAAGTCTTTTCAATAGCCGGATAAGCCGGAATTTGTCGGTCTAATATTCTCCCATAACTTCACTGAGTTTATCGACGGTGCAGCCCTTGCTTGCATAATATTCAAACATCTCATTGAGTTTCTTTTTATCATAACTGGTGATACAGTCAGACAAAGCATGAACGGTATAACCTGCTTTGGCCATGTTGTAGCAGGTTGATTTTATGCAAGCCGTGGCATCTGCTCCGGCAATAAAAAACTCGGTGATGTTGCGTGCCTGAATAAAGGCTGTAAATTCTTCACTTGTCAAAGCATTGCTCTTTGTCTTGGCGAAAATGTGGTCTGATACGATTTTCAGCTCCGGAACAAACTCGGCGCCGCGAGTGCCGGGCTTAAATGTTCTCGTTCCGGCAGACAGATTGTTATGTTGAATGTAAACAACATACATATTGTTTGCAGCTGCCCAATCAATCGCCTGATTGGTAGTCTCAATGATCTCCTTATAGTTTTTTGTAATGTCATTCTGAAGGTCGATCACGACCAAAGCTTTGTTTTTCATAATACGCCTCCTACAAATTCCGACTTGTTGAGATCATTATACCATGCTATGGAACTGTCGGCAATAAAGGTTGTTTGTGAAATTGCCGGAGTTTATACCGGCAGCATTTTAAGCTGATTGGGACGCTGTACGCCTGCGGTTGACTTGCCGGCGATAAGAGATAAAAGAGTAAAATAAACTTACTATCTATGTGCTCAACGGAGGCTGCTATGGAAAAGCTTTCACACCGAAAACGACACCGCAGGGCAGTGTGCCTGCACTGCGGGATTACATACATTTAGAAAGATAAACACCCTGCAAGATTTGAACCGAACCAGTAAAAACGGACAATAGAAAAGAAACAGCCTCCTATGGTAGAA